>Ga0114998_10001601_pt1 | contig 17525 bp, 10 predicted proteins | sample ArcticOcean_MG_C_5_FD_87044 | JGI IMG/M metagenome (GOLD analysis project Ga0114998, IMG submission 87044) | Marine microbial communities from western Arctic Ocean - ArcticOcean_MG_CB4_138 | ecosystem: Environmental > Aquatic > Marine > Oceanic | place: Arctic Ocean: Canada Basin | collected...
ACGAACTTGTGCGCGATCCACGCCAAGCGTGTTACGATCATGCCGAAAGATGTCCAATTGGCCAGACGAATCAGAGGCGAACGCGCTTAAGAAGAACATAGATATTATCACCATAAAATGTATTAAAACAAAAATCGGAAATTCTTATTTCCTCCACACTCGAAAACACGGATATTATTGGTATTACTACTACTACTACTCTCTCTCATCACTATTGAAAATATTAATATAAAAGATTACTGCGCTTGAGTTCTAGAACTCGATCGAGCTCGTCCCAAAACTCTGAGCATAACGCTTTATCGCCATGTCTTTGATTCTTCCGAAACGTTAACAATTTCACGTTCCATGTTTTCACAGTCTCTGGGGTTTGATCTTGCTCGAATTTGGCATAAAATCCACGAATTTTGGCGAACGTATCGACCAAGTCGCCAGTCGCCGCGCCGGGGAAGATATGTTTCGGCCAATCTTTGAACTGCCAATTCGCGCCGTGCACGAAGACTGCGACGACTCTTTTCCAATCTTCGCCAGATTTCGGAACTTGATCGGTGATTTCATATTTCGTCGGTTGGTCTCTTTTATAGGTTCTCAAAATCGACCCATGCGTCGGTTTCTTTGTCTTGTTCTTCGAAGCTTCTTTTTGTATGTCTTGCCAAGGTTCAAATTTCTCTTTTTCAAAAAAGTTTTGCGCGTTGAACATGTTCAACACAATCTTTGCATTTAAACCAGCTGGAACGATAATTAAAGGCGTGCCTTGCCTTTTTATTGGTTTATTATTATTTTGATGTGATTTTGAATGTTGTTGTTGTTGCGAAGAGCTCTTTGTTTTTTGTTGTCCCCCAGCCTGCTGTCTCGCTTGCGCTAATAAACGTTGCTTCTCGGTCAGAGTTTGTGTTTTTTCCAAATTATTGTTATTATTATTGAATTCTTGTTGATCGAGATTGTTATAATCATTACCACCGCCACCTTGCTGCATTGCTTGAGCAAACGCGCTGGCATTATTATTATTATTATTATCGTTATTTACTTTTATAGATTGCTGTAAAAACGAAGCGTTTGGATCGAACCCGCCACCCTCGAGCGAATCGTTTCCAAACAAATCGTTGAAATCGCTCCCGACTCTCTCTTTCCAAAACGTCTGTTCCTCAACTTTCTCTTGATATCTATTCCTCCTTTGACCTCTTTCAACGATTTTCTCAGCTTCTAACAACTCTTTCGGTTTCTCTTGCATTTCTTTCTTACTATTTTTCGTTTGATTCTTCTGCGAAACGTAGCCGTCAAATTTCTCCAGAGCGGATGTGAAATCCTTCTTCCTCTTCAAACACGCGTTTCTCGTTGCATATGGTACGACTGTTATTAACTCTCTCAAATAATGCTTTTCGTTCTGAACTAATTCATTAAACGTTAAAGTTTCCTCGTCTGCGCCGCCTTGCGCGTCTCGTTGAAAATCCAAAACCTGCTCTAAATTCGCGAGAGATTGTGATCCATCGTTCAAATCAACGACGGTCTTCACTACACTCAAATCGACTCTTTGATTATTATTGTTCGTACCAGTAGTGGTGAAATATTCGAACAAATCCTTAAAATCCGGCCTCGGCACGGTCTTAATCTTTTGCGCAATCGCCTGTTTCACGTACTTCCCATACTCTTTCTGATCTTGCACAAACTTCTCGTCCTGTAAACATTTCTGAAGGAAGAAGACTATTTGATCCAGTCTCAGAAATTGGTCTTTCACTTTCGATCTGTAATTCGTCTCTGAATTCTCTCTGCTGATCGTAATCGTCTTCTGCTGTTTATTATTAGGAGAAGGGAACGTGATAGTCTTCAGATCAATAATCGCATCTTTCAAATCTCCTCTCTGTAAGACGTCCCTCACTAATCTGATCGGGTCCATCCTCCTCCTCTTTTACCTGCTGAACTGTTATATATTTGCTCTTTTTAATTAAATGATTATAATATAAATAATAATAATATACTACTACTACTACTACTACGTATTGACGATGATATGTTTGCGCTGATGAGTATGAATTTCAGATCGTTTTTTTCTTTTTTGGAGTGCAGTTTAGGGTTTAGGGTTTCGCCTATTTTTTCTTTTATAAATTTTATTCGCCATGACTAGACTAGAACTGTTTTACTATTTTACTACTCCTGAAATATATTAAAGAAAACGATTTCTTTGCGTATTAAGATGTTGATGAAAAACACCGACGAACGAAGGAGTCTGCGTATTTTTTGAATTTTCGAGGAGTTTGTGCTTCGTTCTCTTGGCGACGCCTTCAAAGATGACGTGCGATGATTTATTGTTATTGCCGTTTTGATGTTCGTTCGTAGTCGGAGCAGGACAAGGAGCAGTAGGACGAGCAGAAGAAGGAACAGCGGTCGTGAGGCGAAAGAGTTCTGTGTTATCTCCCGCGCGTTCGATTTTACACCACTCGCCGCACGTTTTCGCTAAAGTTCTGAGACAATCTTCGATTTCGTCTCTAGAATACGCCCCAGCGTCCAAGTTTAATTGTTCCTTTGTTTTATCGAGTAAAGTTTCAAAGACGAAGACGCTCCTGCGCGAGGTTACGAAGAGCGAATGTACGAGGTCGAAAATCTTCGGCAAGTTTTGCTTGATTTTTGTCTCCGCGCGTAAAGCTACGGCTGAGGGCGAATGCAAAGCATCTTTCTCGAATTTTCGTTCGAGAACTTTTCGAATGGCCAATCTGGACACACCTCCCATGGTTACAAGGGAGGCGTTCAGTGAGCCGTCTTCGTGCATATTGTTATCGTCGTAATCGTCGTTGCCGTCGTCGCCAAAGCAATCATTATTAGTAAACAACTGCGAGTTCGTGCTATTCGTTCGCTGTAATCTTCGAACTTCGTCGTCAATATCACGTTCGGTGACAACTTTCACGGCTGGAAACGGTGTCATCATTAGAGCCGTTTGATGTTGTTGTTGTTGAGGTTGTTGCTGCTGCTGTTGTTCACCCAAACCATCGCCATTGTTAGAAACAACAACAAAAGGAGAACCAATGCTACTGTTTGTTTGCGACTTGGTCGACAAAGGTTCTTTATCGATAGTATTACTGATCAAAACGAAAGCAGGGTCGCGAATTCTGCATATCGCAATCTCCGGCGCTTCGATTTCGATATTAAACTTATCGTTCCATAGAGTAGGCTCGGTCGCCGTCGTTTGCGTTGTTGTGTCCATCATGGATAATTCTATTCCATTCTTCTGACAAAACGCAAGATACGCGTCGTCACAAATACGCATCAAGCGATTGCGGAAATCGGCCTGACGCAAATTTTCAAACTCCCTCTTATCGTTATTAGTGGTTTGCAACGCTGATTGTATAATATCGATGCGAATACTTTTCGGATCAATCGTGTTTTGTTGCTGCTGCTGCTGCGAAATTTTGAATTCGTTCTTATCATTATTTTTGTTATTGTTGGTCATCGTCGTCGTCGTCGTCGTTCGTTTTGAGGCTGCCAACACGAACGCCGCCTTCTTGGTAAACAGGAACGTCCCAGGTTTCACCGTTTCTATTTTCAACAAGTGCTCCAACTTCACATCTCTTCGAACGACGTTTTGTACGCATTGACAAATATTCTCCACGGTTTGCGCGCTTTGACGCATTCGCAATAGTTCGGAGCACATTTTTAATCCATTGAATATACTCGCGAGATGTTCGTATTTCTTCGGCAACGCACTTCTATTATTATTATTATTATTATTATTATTATTGTCTCTTCCTTGTTGTTCTAATAATTCTTCTTGTTCTTTCTTCTTCAAAGCTTCTTTGTCTTCGAAACGTTCTTTCAGTTTCTGACGCTCAAACGCTACTTCTGGATCGATATCGTTCATAAAAGAATCGTCATTACTACTACCGTTGTTTCTTTTCACTGCTGCAGAAGAATCTCCGTTTAATTTCGTCCAGTCTTTTTTGCTATTAATATTATTATTATTTATGCTCTTGTTCTTCTTCTTTTCATAATTATTATAATTATTCAAAGTGTTGTTTTTTTGTTCCTCCTGTTGCTGATAATATTTTTGAATACTACTGCCGCTGCCGCGGCTAGCTGTCGTCGTCGCTAAAGTAGGAGCCCTTTGCTGGTGGGATACTCTTTTGCCTATGGCGTCGGTAGCAACGGTAGCAAACCTATTCGGTGTCGTCGTCGTCGTCGTCGGTGTTATCGTTTGCACTCGCCTCTGCGCTAAAACTGCGCTACTATTATTACTATTATTATTATTATTATTATTATTATTATTATTATTATTAATTCCAGACCCGACGTTGCTCTTCCTACGATTACCGAAACTCGATTTCGATGACGATGGATTAATCCCAGCGCGTCTTAACAACTCACTCCTCGCATCTTCGGCCGATTTTCTTTGACTACCACAAAATTGAGGAGGCACTTCTTCTTCTTCTTCTTCAAACGCATCGAGTTCGTCCTCGTCGCTCACTATTGCTATTCCTGCTTTCGACGCCGCCGTTCTAATAATAGGAACAGGAACTTCAATCGTCGGTTTCAAGATCTTTCTCGCTCGATGATCATCATTATCATCATCGCAATCATGGTTGTTCTTCTCCTTCCTCTTCCCATCACTCATTAAATCTTCATCCATTACAGTCTTCTTATTTTTGTTTTCGATAACCTGTTCTCCTAAATCATCATTTTCAGGATTTTGAGAAGAATTATGTTTATGTTCATGTCGACTATTATCGACGACATGAACATGATTATTCCTCGTCTTTAACATCTTCTGAACTTCGGCGATCGATCGATACCTCTCATTCGTTCGCGAATCTATGAAATAACAATCGAACTTTCCCTGAGATGTTCCACTCTTTCTCTCTTTTGTCTCTATTTTCCAATCCTTCGCGACTTCTTCGTCGTTCATATTCTTATTATTATTCTTATTATTACTACTACCATCGTTTTGTGATAATAAAATCTCTTTCAGTTTATAGAACTTCTTTCGTTCGAATTCTTTCATCGCTCGCTCATTCATCTCTGCGAACTATATTATTTATTAATATATATACAAGTAATACGCGTAAATAATAATATTGATTCGGTTAATAAAGTCATCAAAGCGGTTAATTCTTGATTTGACGTAGTATTTGAATTTTGAAAAAATAATGAAAAGTATAGGGGAAAGGGATTTAGGGTTAAGGATTTGCACCAGTAGACTGTTATTAAATCAGAATTAGCTGATTAGTAGTATTTGTATTAATTAATACGCGCGTAATAATAAAACCCAGCATAAAAATATAACACGAAATGATTCGAACACCTCTCTCATCAGTGAACGTATTACTACAACGACACAGAACAATAACAACGAACAAGATAGCATCATCGCGCACGAACGATTGCATTCGAAGATTAAAAATGAATAAACGTGAGCGCGCGACGATTGTAACGATATCTTCCTCTTCTTCATCTTCTTCTTCTTCATCTTCAAGAACGGTTTCGGTTAAAAATGATTATTATCACGATGATGATGATGATGATGATGAATTAGTGCGTATTAATAGTCGTAGTAGAGGATCTCGAGTAATAGCGCGCGCTTCTTCTAATACTACTACTTCTTCAGAACAAAAATCAATGGTCGTCATACCTGGCGACTACAGAATTGGAGGAACTTTAATAGCAGTGGCTATTTTGAACGGATTCGTGTTTCATTTATGGACGCAATTCGTAGTACATTTCATTTTAGGGTCGTTCTTGACCTTACAAGCATCGAGAGTGAGATTCAGGTTCTCTGATGATGCACTCGATGTCGTATTCATTGAACCGTTCGCTGATGATTCCGAAGCTCTCAAAGTCGTCGAAGCGCAAGAGAACAGATTACAAGAGGGCGGGGGGCAATCAAAGTGGTCTTTCGATTCAGTCACGAATTGGGAGTTTTGGTTCCCAGGGTTTCCAGTTTTAGTGTATTATAAAGAGAATCAAACGAAAATCGATGGACAGCCTCATTTTTTTCCAATCATCATGGATGGAAAGAAGTTATACGAACAAATGTTGCAAAAAATGCCAAAGAGTCTAAACGAGAAACCGTTAGTCGACGAGTGGAATTTGCTAACCGCTTTTAAGAGTACTGGTGTTGGAAGGAGTTTGATCGAGAAAATGAGCGAGGAACAAATTAAGCAAGCTGAAGAAACGACCGGATTACCGTTTCTTGATGATAAAAAGTAAAGTGTGTGTGTGCGTGTGTGGGCAAGTGCTGTATATTAAAAATAACTACGTGTACCAGGTACCTGGTACGGTACGTGACAAACTTTTATATATTACCTAAAGTCGTAATAATATCATCCATTCACCTACAGTTATAGTAGTACCAGTACAAACTACTATATTTTATTATTTGCGTTTCGAAAAGTTTTCGCCGTCGTGCGATAACTTTTCCGCGCGAACCAGTGCATTTAAAAACTTTTCCAACTGCGTCTGCGTCTTATCATACGCAGGCTCTACGACGAACATTTTCAACATGTTATGAATTCGTTCAATCGGCATTGATGGGAAATTCGTCAACATACCCATGACGTATTGCTCGTAAACCTTCATCTCTGCAGCTTCCGTTTCCTCTGCAAAATTTTGCATTTCGCTGTCATTTTCTTCAGTCGAAACACCGCGAGATTGAGTTGAATCTATTATTTTGTTCGAAGTGTTCAACTCGTATACCGCTTCGTTGATTTCTAAAATCACGCCTTTGTTCATCCATAAAACCATTCGTTGCCGGACAGCTTTTGTCGTCGCATTCAAAACTTTCGCTAATTCATCAGCAGTCCATCTTTCTTTGTTCGTGAAATGATATAAAATAGCCGCATGGAGCGGTGATACGACCATTTCAAACGTTTTTTCATTCAAAGATACTTCAACGACGACGCGACCGAGAGATTTTATCCATGTCATTTTTCTCGGAGCTTTCAACTCATGATAACGCTTTTCATACGCACGCATGGCCTCTTCAATAGCTGGGGGAAGTATAATATCGTTATGCAACGGCGTTTGATCGTCGTCGTTGATTGATTGAATTCTTGGAGGTGAGGATGATAAGGATGGAGGACTTTCAATCATTAGCGAGTCTTCGTTTGCATTTGTTGTTGTTGTTGTTGTACGTGTTGGTATGATTGCTCCTGCTCCTAATGGATCATCAAATACATCTTCTTCAACGCGTCCAAGAACATCGTTACTATTATTTTGATGTTGTTGTCTTTGTGAAGGCAAAATAGATGATGTCGATAGAGGCGCAATTATTGTCTGCGCGCCTTTTGCAATATCTTTCGGCCAATACAACCGCGATATGATCAAAGCCTGCACTGGACTTTCTTTCAACATCTCAGTCACACGAATGCCTTCTTTAGCGAGTGGTGTTCCTTCAGCCGGTCTTGTCTTTACATTTGCATTAACTCGACGTGAATCTTGTACGTCTCTGAGCATGACCTCGCAATCGTGAAGATGCGCCTCTCCAAATTTATTCTTTAGCAACTCCAGAGCGAGCGTCTCGCGTTCTGCATCGTAATTGCTCTTCTGCAGTAGTTTATCTGCCAACATAAATCGATATTCGTTGACAAAGAGTTCTTTACCACCGTAAATACCTATGAGAAGTCCGATGATGTCTCTTAGTTGACGCCTCTTTCGCGAACGCAACTTTGTTGCTTCGGAGATGACCGGTTCGGGATCCCACGCATCTCCCGGAAATCTTTTGAGGATCTTCTTCCTCGAAGAAGAAGAAGCAAGTTTTTTCTTTTCATCATCATTAGTAGCGGACGAGTCAGGAATGAAGACCTCTACTTCACCAGCTTTTTGCAACCTTCCAGCTGTCTCCTTCTTCTTCTTTTTCTGTCGCGACAAGATATCAAGTGGCGCTGGTGTTCCAAAATTCTTCCCCCAAGTAACGCCAGACTCGGTGCGATCAAATACCGCGTTTTGAAGTTGATCGACACCAAAACCAGTTAATGTTCTGGACAATTGCTTACTTTCGTAATCCAAGATTGCATCCATGCCAGAATCTTGCGACTTCAATAAAGATTTCGTATTTTGTTGCCTTGTCACCTTTCTTCCTCCGTCGGCGTCGGCGCGTTCATTTGCGCTACTACTTTCGCTACTTGAATCTTCTTCTGCTTTATTGTCGTCTTCACTATTATAACCTCTTACCATATTAAACTTGAGATGATCACCTTCATCGAGATCGGAAGATCCACTTTCTTCGTTGTTATTTTTGTTGCTAATAATGTTGTTGAAATCACTTTTTGAACTCGATCTCGCTCTCATATTGTGATCATGATCGTCTTCTTTATTCTTCAACTCTTCTCTAGCCATGGCGCCTAACTCTGCGAACAACGCGTTTGCGGATGAGTCTACAAACCCACCATTAGCAGCCGTGGTTGTATTGTTATCGCCGTCTTCAGTTGTACCACCTTCGTTACCCCCGCTGCCATCGTCAGTGAGCATTGTCACGACGCATCTAATCGTATCTTTTCTTCTCCGCAAGTACTTTCTAATCGGTCCAGAGACTAAATCTAAAACTATCCCAGATGGATCTAAATCGCGCATTGTCTTAATCGTACCAATGTATTGAGATATTACATCCGCAGTTCTCGCACCTGGATGTAACAATCGCCTTCTGAGCTGTTCACTAAATTTCGCCACGAGTGATTCTCTTAAAGAGAACTGCCTATCATCACTTAAACACATTCGTAAATCTTTTACGGCGCCGAGTGAGTCTGGATAATCGACGACGATATCAAACAGTTCTTCTATTCTGAGCGTACCGAGATGCTCTTTTGACGAGCTCGTGAATTTTCTCGAAAACGTCGAAGGAGCTTCGTTTCCAAACTGAATAGCTTCAAATCCATAAACCGTTTTCGCTATTTGCATTGGAACAACTCGAGAATACAAAACAACGCACTTCAAAGTCGATGCTTTGAAATTCGCTTGCGCAAATTTTAACGCAAAATGCTTAATTGCAAAATCAGCCGCGATTTCAAACGCTTCGTGCGAATATTTTTTAAAGTGTTTCAAAATAGCATCTTTATGTGCGCTATTGATTCGTTTGCACAGTTCTTTTCCTAAAATTTTCTCGGGCGAAGAGCTGTTACGAAACGATTTTCGTAAATTTTTCACAAATCTTCTATTCGCCTGAACTTCGTCTTCTTCTATCTCTTCTTCTTCTTCTTCTTCAGAGTCGTTTTCTTCGTTTTCGCTCATATTTGTTGCTCCTTTCCCACTACGACGATGAATACTCACAAAAGGATTATTCTCAATAAACAAATCTTCATCCAACGGGAACTCTGAAGCGTTTCGAAATCTAGCGAACAATTTTGCGTAATAAAGGGCTAAAATCCTCGTCAAATTCCTCGGCCCGCACGCGACGATCACTTCCTCGACTAAATCATCAAACTTCTGTTCGAACTTTCTTTTACTACTATCTACATCGTTCTTAATAAAAGACGTCTTCATCATCTGATTATTATTATCCCCTATTTCGTTCTCGTTTGAAACATTATTTTCCTTATTCTTATAAGCTTCTCCTACGACTTGATTCACAAACGCCCTACTCGCTATTGCGCTCGCGATCTTCTTCAACTCTTCAACCTCGCTCGCGAATACACTGAAAATCTCCAGAGTTTGATCAATTTTATTATCTAAATCATCTAATTCGCTTTTATTTAACATATTCGCAATTTGTTTCCCAAACGATTCTTCTTCTTCTTCATCACCTTCTTTTAAGGTACACTGTGTATAAAACATTAGTTTCATTTTCTCGAGCGATTCTTTGATCAAAAACTCTTCGGATGATTTCAGAAACTGTTCGACTATTAAATCGATCATCGATGGATGATTATTATTATCATCATTAGTCGTCTGAGCGGTCATAGTACTCCAATCCTGGTCAGATATTAATACTACATCTGACCGTGACTGTGACCGTGATGATGATTTTGATGTCGACGTTGATGCGATGAGTTCAGAGAGCGCAGAAGCAGATGAAGCTTCAGTGAAACGCTTAAATGCGAGAATTTGTTCGGAAATTAGAGCAGACGATTGCGTCGATGCGCCAGTCGTCGTCGTCGTCGCTCTCGTCGTTGTTGTTGTCATTTTTTATTGACTCACAAGACGATAGATATGAATTAAACTCTTTTGTTCAAATTTTGTGCTATACAAGTAGGGGTTCAAATATGGGAGCATGATGGTATATTTTTGCCTTTAATACGTCGCGGTAATAATAATAATTGATAATAATAATACGAGTAATAATAATAATAATAATAATAATAATAATAATAATATCCTATTTACTGCTGCTAAGCATGAGAACTAAATCGCATTCATACTCCTTTACTGTGATACTGATAAGGACAATGATCACTCTGTTCTTCATAAACGTCAGTGAAGGACAACGAGAACAAACAGTGAATCCGTTTCTTTCGATGAACGTGAAAGATTACCATCCATCGCATGAAGATCTCGCAGAGGTGCAGAGAGCACGATTTACGTCCTGCCCTGGATGACGTTTGAACGCACAACCGATCATGAAGAAGTTCTTGAAGGAAGATATTGAGAGAACGAAAAGGTTCGGAGAGGGAGTGAGCGTGCAATGGCTCGGCGGTTCGCCAATCATTCTCAGCTTTTTAAGAGAAGACCACACAGTTGTCATGTCAGGCGAAGTAGAGAAAATGAACGTAGATGATATAGCTTTATTGTTAGGTAAGTTCGGGTTTCATGATAAGTATCACAAATTTAAGGAAACCATACACGTACCTTCCGTGTTTGGGTAGTTTTATCATTATTATTATTATCATGAATAGAAAATATAGCCGTATAAACAAAATAGAAAGTGTGACGGTCATCGCGGAAATATGTATTAATATATGAATACATCTCGCGATTGAAGAAGAAGAAGAAGAAGAAGAAGAAGAAGAAGACCTGATATATATTAATATTTATACATATAATTATTAGAGATGTTATTACGACGACATTACTACAGGCCAAATACGAAATACCTAATTCTTAAACTCTTCAAAGCCGTCACTGACTACACTGCACTCTTGCTGCTGCTTCTGCGTTAAATTATAAATAATTGTAAAACATGAAAAACATTGGCTTATTGAAGATCATCACATCATCAGTCGGATTAGCCTTATTCTTGATGAACATCAAAGGCGCTTATGACCCACGAAGTGCTTTGAGATCTGTCTATGGAATCCGTCACGAGGTATTTCTTTTCATCAAACAAAACATAATAATATATATTTTATATCTAACAATTTGAATGTATTATTGTGTGTATTTATTTATTTATATCTAAAACAGAACACGATCCAAGTGCATTTAATGCAACTCGTGTGCATGTTACGCTGCGGATTATCCGTAATCATGATCTCATCGGCAACGATGGGTGCACAAGAGCGCTTTAAGATTGCTTTAATTGCATTTTTGACCATGTTCTCAGCGCTCTGTTCGTTCACTCAAAATCCAATCCCTTTGTCGAAATTTTCATTGTTAAAAGGGCCTATGGAGAAATTCGGGATCGAGAGTAAGGAGCAAGTTGAGTTTAAGGTTTTAATGATGTGCTGGATGCTATTCGTTGGGATAGTCGCGCATATGTTTGAGCCCGGGTTCATTACTGTCGATAAGAAGAAGAAGAAGGAATAATAATAATTGATATACTTGTGTTATGATAGACTCGCGCTCAAACTCGAATTCGAGCGCTGCAATTTATTACTATAAACACAACACAACTTTCTGCTTCTCAGTTCTATTCTATTTATACTACGTCGTTGTTGCTTTTTCTATTGCTAATACTACTAATAATAACTGCTTCTGCTTCTTCCTCTCCCTCTTCTCCTTCTTCTGTTACTAAAACTTTATTTTTATTATTACTATTACTATTGTTAACATCTCGTTCTTCTTCTTCTTCTTCCGCTTGATGATGATGCGTCAAATCATTTTTAGCAGCAAAACTTTGCAAAGAAGTCGCAGACGCTTCCAACGACGAACTGACAATATCAGCGTTATTAATCCCAAGAAACAACGGGAGCAATATTAAAACTAAACCAATCCATTGTGAACCAGCTAAAGGTTCGTGGAATAGAAACGCGTTTAACGAGATCGAAAATACCTGTCTAATTGTCAAAACTGTTGCTAAAGTAACGGCGCCAAACGCACGAATTGTGTACGTAATTGAAATCTGCGACAACGCACTCGAAATGGAGAGATAGAAAATGTCCATTTTAATATCAGGGTATCGACTTAAAAAAACCATCACATACTTCAGCTGACCAGAGGAAACTACCCAAATCGCTGAAAACAAAGTCCCAAAAACGCACGTCCAAAACATTTGATCGAATAACGGAGTCTTTTGAACTCTAAACATGCGTTGTTGAAACGAACTCGTGAATCCATCGGCTGTCAAGTAAATGAGCATGATTAATGCGCCGATTGCGAGTGAATGCCTCGCTATATGTCGAAACCAAGCAATCGTTTGCTGAAACGCAGAGATTTCACCAACCTCTTTCCAAATCGCGTCCTCGGCAACCGCTTTTGAATAAACATCATCTGTATTATCTGCTAGTATTAACTTGAACGCTTTGCTACTTAAATTTTCATCATCAAGGTCATCTATTATCCCGTCTTCATAATTTTTAACCACTCTATTTTTTGCCGCCAACGAAGAGTTGAAAACAAACACGAAACACCCAGCTGTAACAAACACGGCAGATAAATATTGCCTATTCGAAAATCTACGTCCGTGGAGAAAATACCCCCACACCATCGTAGGCAATATCTTAGCCGCTTTCGCTAAAGTCGAAATCGCATAGGAAAGATATTTCAAAACCTCGTATTGACATAAAGTCGAAACGATATTCGAAAACGCTACGAATGCGTAATTCTTCAACTCTGCGTGAGGAAACCACCATTTCCTCGACCAAAAAGAATCTCTCGCTTGTTTCGTATACATCAACGCAATAAAAGATACGCATAGCGCCCACACGCGATTACTGAAGACCAAGAAAATCGAACTCGAAAACACCGCTTCTGGATACTTATCCACGTCTTTGCTCTCGTACGGTATAGTCATAATCTTCTCCTGTAAAACTCCGTATACGCCCAACGTAATGATGTTGAACAAGGCGCAGGCGAATAAATGTATGACGCCAAACCGTCGCCAATCATTAATTGCAAATCTCATATCGTTCTCTGACATTGTAATCCTCGGTGTTTTCGGTTCATTATTCCAATCCGTATTGTTATTGTCATCGTTATTATTATTATTATTATTATTATTATTATAATAATCGTTTTCATTATTTCTGTCCTTATCTATGATTAGAAGCTGCCGCTGCCGCTGCTGCTGTGACGACGTTCGTCTGCGCCAATTTCCAATCATCTCTTTTTATTGAATAAAATTTAACGTTAATAATATTATTCTTCTTATTGTTCTTTTGAATATAATAATATGTTCGCTCGTTATATTGGCATAAACAAAGCCACACCTATATCCGCACAAATTGGTATCTGTCGCTGTCGATGTTTGTTGATGTTTTTTATCACTTCTCTCGTCGTCGTCGATAGATCATGGTCCAGAAAAAGTTATGAATGATTATCATTCATTGCGAGAGTTCGCTCGTGAAGCAGTGTTAATGATGTTGTCTTTTACTGACGCGTGCTCGCGTTCATCGTCAGTTCAGTTCTCTACACGTTGCAGAGACCGTCTGATTTTTGTACGAGTACGAGTAGAAAGGGAAAATGTGTAAAATTTCTCATCAGCAAGCAGATTATTGACAATTTTGTTTGGCAAAAATTTTTCATCGCCTCATGCCATTGAAGTATCAATTAAATAATCGATATTATAGATGAGATATCGCGACAAATTAGAGCTTTGTTGTTAGTCGCTTGTTTATCCGAACCTTCATATCTTGTAGCTAAAATATCATTAGATTCTACAAGAAAGTTCAAAAGCGGCAATAATTCAACTTTATTTAGCTCGAAAATTTTTTATCGCCTCATACCATTGAAGTATCAATTAAATAATCGATATTATAGATGAGATATCAGTCATAGTCATTATATGCTATGCTATGCTGGTAGTACAACGAACTGTCCATGCCAGCCCATGCCAGCAGAAACATCAGTGTGAAAAAGTGTGCTCAATGAATGATACGAAAAATGCAAAAAATGCAAAAAATACGCGATACACGATACACGAGTTAAGAAAATCAGAAGAAAAAGAAAAAGAACGATCGATGACGATGACGATGAGTAGACAGCTTAAGAGTGCCTTCATCGCTCTCGTTTTTTTAACTGTCCAATCTTCCCTATCGATTGGTTTTGCACTTCCTCAGAATAACGAAGAGTATCTCAGTTTTATTGAGAACAAAACGACGACGGTTCCAAGAAAGGCACTTATGCATAACAGTAATCTCACGCAGTACGCGGCGACGAACGCGTACGGCGATGAGACAAAGACAAAGCTGAAGCGCTCGTTGTTAGGTGCAGCGCCGTTGTGCAGAAATCCATGGTGTTTCTATATAAACACTAGGCAACGATTAAGAGTACGTTTTCTTTTTTGTCCTATTTGTGTGTGTGTTTTCATACAAGTTAAGTAACACATAAAACACTCCGCGACTAACACATATTAATATATCTTACGAATTATAAAACATAGATTCAACAATGCGCTGTTCCAGTTTGCGCGAAGAGAATTTTGCCCTTTTCTTGCAACGAAAATTACTGTTGCGATTCCTGGTGTAGAAGCCTTCCTTGGGACATGCTCATAAACGCACCACCGCCAAAGTGTAGGGATTGCGTAATCGCATTTCGTCCCGGATGCGCGGGTTGGTGCGAGGAGATCCCTTACGAATTTCTCCCAGCAATATTGGGGTGCCAAAGATGCGACAAGTACATCGCGCTATATGGACGAAGGCGTTGCTTCTTGCCCTTAATCGCTCCAATATTCGGAAGATGTTCAGTGTGTGAATGGAGTCCGAGCATTTACATCCAATCTCCAACGTTTCGCCAAACGATCATAAATAACGTCAATATCAACATCAACATTATTGATATTACGATTAATAACCCGCCCCCGCCTTCTTTAGAATTACCTGTCGAAAAATGTGGTTCATTAGGAGGGTGTGGGTTTGACGTTAACGACGTGCCTCCAGATGAAGCAATTGACACGGAATTGGAACCTGAAACCGCCGAATCTCAACCTGGCGATCTCGATGAACCCCCTCCGGAGGATTTAGAACAACAACTCGATCCAGTCTCCGAAGGAACTGAAACTCCAAAAGAGCCACCGTTGCAAGACGCCGATCCTACAACGGAAGAAGATCCCCCGCTTGAGGAAGAGGATCCTATAAGCACAGAAGAAGATCCCGCGCTCGCGGAAGAAGAACCCGCGCTTGCGGAAGATGAACCAGCGATAACGGAAGAAGAGCCCGCGCTTACGGAAGAAGATCCCGCGCTTGCGGAAGATGAACCAGCGATAACGGAAGAAGAGCCCGCGCTTACGGAAGAAGAGCCCGCGCTTACGGAAGATGAACCAGCGATAACGGAAGAAGAGCCCGCGCTTACGGAAGAAGAGCCCGCACTTAATGAAGAAGAATTCGCAACAAGGGAGGATTATCCAGACGCGACAGATCAAGACGTGAGTGGAAATGATTCCGCGAGTGGCGATTACGGATCTGGAAGTTCTTCTTCTTCTTCTTCTGGCGCAACTGGTTCGGATTACTCGGATACGGCAGCGAGCGGCGATTACGGATCTGGAAGTTCTTCTTCTTCTTCTGGCGCAACTGGTTCGGATTACTCGGATTTGGCAGCGAGCGGCGATTACGGATCTGGAAGTTCTTCTTCTTCTTCTGGCGCAACTGGTTCGGATTACTCGGATACGGCAGCGAGTGGCGATTATGGATCTGGAAGTTCTTCTTCTTCTTCTGGCGCAACTGGTTCTCAAACTTCTCCTATTCCCGAAAGCGTTGGCGTCGCGCCTTCCGAGTTTGGTCGCTAAAAGCCTCAAATAAACAGATGAGAGAGCAAACAAGACAACAATAAATAATAATAAAGAGACTACAATCAAACAGACTTCATTTTTGAGTGCGCCTTTATATTTTGCAACGTTTGTATCTAAAATCTAAACGCTCTCCTTCGCTTGCTACTATTATCTAGAATGGAATTCCACTAGACTTGTTGAAAACTAAGCCGCTTAAATTCCAGGTAACTATTAAAAGAATTACTATGGCAACCAAAGCCTCTAAGGTGAAGTATATTTGAGCATTTTTTCTCCCCGGCTCATCTGTTTCGATGATGTTGATGCCAACAAAATTTCGAAGAAATTCGGATAAATCTCCGATTATGCCCGAGGGGACAGACGCACCTTCCACATATTCTTCTTCATCGCCGCCGTCGTCGTTATCATTACTTTTCAAAGAATCAACCATCTCATCCGTGGTTTCGTTCGTCCATTTCCAAAGTCCAAAAATCTGCTCGATTAAAGAAATTTTGCTCTCTTGAAATTCGTCTTGCAATTCTTTGAGGTATTCAAATTGTTTCTGTTGATCGAGCGAAAAGAACGCGCTGAAATCATCATCGCCCATTATTGAAAACGCCATTCCAAATTTCGAGTCATCTATTATCGAAAGAATCTCTTGCATTCTGTCGTCAGCTTCTTTCTCTTTCCTCTCTATTTTCCTCTCTCTCGAACGCTCTCGCGCGGATAATCCGAGCTCGGGATCTTCTCTTCTCACAGATCTTCTCTTCTCTCGATCACTTAAAGGCTTATAAGACGTACTGTTCTTCGAAGATATCTTTCCAAAGCTTTCCTCTTTATCGCCATCTTTCATCTTCATCTCTCGTAAAGAATTCACCTTCTTCACGAATTTCAACTCATTCGTCTTCTTCTCCTTATTTGTTTCTTCTAAATCTTTAATGAGAGGAGGAGGAGGAGGAGGTGATAATCGATCGATTGCACGTTGTCGATCGATTTCTGATCTAAATCTCCCTCTCCTTCCATCGCTCTTATTATTATTATTATTATTATTATTACCTTCCTCGTCATCATTTTTATTCACCGCGTTTGAGACAGTTGATATCTTTTTTCTCGTTCTCGTCGACGACGATGATCGAAGCGCTTTATTATTATTATGAGATAAAACTATTTTTAGTGCCGCGTCGTGCTTGTTCTTGAACGAAGAAAAAGACGATGACGTTCTTTTTCTTACCATGATTGGACAACAGTGGACGTTGGACATCGATCGCGATAAGTTGATCATTTTTGTATTATTAAATTTTTGTTTTTTGTTGATGGGAGAAAAAAATGATGGCGACACGAACAAACAAAAATAGAGCAGTAGGTAACTGTTATACAGATATACACAGACAGAATGCTAAAACAGTGTAAAACATTCTATACCAGAAGCGCTCTCGTTCACATCTTTATTTCCTTATCGATGTAGTTTTTCCATAATCATGGGTAAGATTGAGCGGATAAAAGCAACCGCGAAGACGCTACCGAAACCAAAGACCCA
>Ga0114998_10001609_pt1 | contig 17478 bp, 12 predicted proteins | sample ArcticOcean_MG_C_5_FD_87044 | JGI IMG/M metagenome (GOLD analysis project Ga0114998, IMG submission 87044) | Marine microbial communities from western Arctic Ocean - ArcticOcean_MG_CB4_138 | ecosystem: Environmental > Aquatic > Marine > Oceanic | place: Arctic Ocean: Canada Basin | collected...
AAATAAAATGAGGAGAGGAAAATCTATCCTGAAAAGACTCATCGCATTCGTTGTATCGACCATGATCACGTATTCAATATTACACTGTATTGGGAGTGATAGTGGTGATGATGAAGTTCGCAGTAGTGATTTCGATGGTGTTGCTGTTGAAGGAAGGCAGAAAATTGGGATTTCTACCCTAATAACTCATCCTGGCGACGATGATTTTGATGTTGGTAATGGTCGAAAGCGCGTGGTTTCTTCTCCTTCGCCTCCGCCTACTGCTCTAGACATTATTGCTGCTTCTTCTTCAAACAATCAGCAACAGCAGCTGTGGCCGCATACGACTTCGATGACGCGACCACCAACGAAGCAAGAAATAGAACAGGGGAAGGGGAAGTTTCATGTCATGTTAACCGCGAATGACGCACATTACGTCGCATGGCAATCGCGAATAATGTATCGAAGGTATTTGAAGATTATATCGAGCGGCGGCGATACAGGCGCGTTTGGCGGGTTCACGAGAGTATTACATTGCGAACATCCAGATAATTTAATGGATGAGATTCCGAGCGTAGTCGTAGACCCACTTCCTAAAGGTGTTGACCAAGGATATGTCGTATTGAACAGACCGTTTGCGATTAAACAATGGCTAGAGAAGTATTATTTTGCAGAGGAATACGTGTTCATGACAGAACCGGATCATTTATATTTACGACCAATTCCGATGTTGGCGACACCTTTACAAGCGGCGGCGTTTCCATTCTTTTACATTAATCCGAAAGATCCGAAATTTACGCCCATAGTACAGAAATTCAATAAAGCAAACGCGGAGTTGAAAGATTTTGCGCCAATTGGGAATTCTCCAGTCATGATTCATAAAGCGCAATTAAAAAAAGTATGCACGGTTTGGGATACTTTAGCGATTGAAATGAAACACGATGAGGAAGCAAACGCTGCGTTTGGATGGGTGTTAGAAATGTGGGCTTATAGTATAGCATCAGCGCAAGTTGGCGTGAAATACGAATTAGTGACGGAGTTCATGTTACAACCACCGTGGGATAAAACAGAGAACGTTAAAAATGGAAAGCAAGGTTATATTTTGCATTACACGTATGGACAAGATTTTAACGAGCAAGGAAGATTCACTCCCGGTAAAGTTGGCGCTTGGCATTGGGATAAGAGAGACTTTACTTGGAAGAAGCCGCCTAAAGAGGGCTTTTTAATGCCCCCAGCTGGTACGCATCCTTTAACGGTCAAGCTCATGGAGATTATCAACGACGGCATTAAAGAACATCCTAACTGGTAAAGATTGATTTATTAGATAATTATTTTAGAAAATATAGTAACGCAATTTTAGCCCGCGTGCAAGGCGCAACATCGAACAGCACAATCTTTTCAACTAACTAACTCAGTCTTGATGCCCACACATAAAAAGAAAGAAAGAAATTTATTTAATATGAGTTCTTCGTCGTCGTCGTTACTATTATGTGAGGAAGTCTTGGAAAAGTTAAGACAAAGAAACGCAAGAGAGGTTCAACCATTCTCGAACGTCTTCAAGGCGAACATGAAAGCTCAAAAAAGCTTGAACGAGTTGCAGATTGAACTCGTTAAAATAAAACGGGAGTTAATAACTAAACAAGATGTGTTAACGATAGCTTTAGATGAACAATCGAAACAAAAACGAACGAAAGATAACACTGAAAAGGTGTCCAGATTACAAGAAGAACTCGCTAGTGCACATAAGAAGACATTGGAAGTGATGGAAATGGCATCGACTGCGAACAAAGAGCGCGAGAAAGCTCAAATCGAATTAGAGAAAACGCATACAGAGTTACAGAGGAAAAACCAAGAATTGAAAAATTTACGCGAGTCGTGCACGAACTTAGAGAACGAGCTTCACTTGGCACAGAAAGCTGGGCAGATCGCTGCGGCGGAAGCAGAATCTAGGAGGGAAGATAAATTAGCCGCGATTGAGAAATTTGAAAAATTAGAACAGGAAAATCAGCATCTCGTTGAACGCGTGATGGAGATGAAAATGAAAGAGGCGGAGAAGATGAATGAAATCAATGACCTTTATGAAGACTTGCAGAGACAGAAGAAGGCTTCGATTCTGAATTCAATCGCCATTGAAATGAATGCAACGGCTGCGACGAGCATGCGAGGACTTTCGCTCGATGCAGACATGAATTCAAATTCTGATTCGGTTCTTCTGAAGACGATACCAAATAGACAACATTTTCGATGCCAGATGGAAGGACCTATACATCGCGTTTCTTTTGTGAGATCAGGGGATATGTTAGGAACGTGCGGAGATGATAAGCGCGTTAGTCTTGTAGATATGAATTCTGGTCAAGTCACCGCGCACTTGGAAGGAGCTTTAGGAAGTCTTTTAGATATTTCGTTCTCCCCGGATGATAAATTTTGCATCGCTGGTGGCGTTGATAAAGCAATACAACTTTGGGAAATCTCTACTGGACGCGTAAAACATCGACTGACTGGACACTCTGATAAAGTAGTCGGTGTTGATTTTTGTCGCATGGATAAGCAAAAAGCTGTTTCGTGCTCTCATGATCGTACAATTCGAGAGTGGGATTTAACAAAAGGAATATGCGTTAGCTCTACGCCGTGCGCATCGAACGTAAATACAGTCGTTTATGGAGATACTTCGCAGTTTTTAGTGAGCGGACATTTAGATGGTGGAGTTCGGATTTGGGATCTACGTCAACGCGGTGGTCAAATATCAAACGAAAAGAAGGGCGTTCACGACCAGCAAATAACTTCCATTCAAATGTTGTCGAGCGAGCGCGAAATTTTAACCTGTGGCCGCGATAACGTGATTAGAATATTAGATTTCAGAACGCTCGAAGTGTCTGGAGAAATCTCGAATGCGAGTTTTCGAGTTGGAACAAGCTGGACAAATCCATGCTTCTCTCCTAATCAATCGCACATCGCGTGCGGCGGTGTAGATGGAGCGATATTCATCTGGTCAGCTAAAGATCAAATTTTGAGAGCTACTTTGCGCGGCCACGACGCTGTCGTGGCTACGTGTGCGTGGAGCCCAAGCGGTCTTGCGAGTTGCGATAAAAACGGAAAATGCCTGCTTTGGAATTAGTTAGTTAGTTAGTTAAAAGTAGTAGCACTCTAGTAGAAGTACTGTACTACAGTAGTTTAGCTTTTAATATTATTATTATATATACTGGTAGTAAATTTTTAGAACATACGGTAGTCATCATATCATCATAAAGCAGAAATCGTAGAAATATCGTCGCTTTGTAGGAGAGTCTTCATAGATTGAAGGTTCTCGGACCAATTTGATAGACTATTTTTTAATTCACTCCACTGCTGTTTCCCAAAGACTCTTTGCGTAGATCGAGTGATCATGCAAACCTCTCTCACTTGATCCAATTTCGCACCGACTAAACCAGATGAAATACCCCGAACGACCCACTCTTCGCAATCGTTCATATCAATCTGTAACTTTTCACAAATCTCTTTATATGAAACTTCGTCCCCACCACTTCGAATACCACCAAGTGTGACTAAACGCATTTTTGTTAACGTCTCATCTTCGTTCAAACCGAGATCTTTCAAAACTGCGCCGTTTCCTTTCATAAATGATAAATAGTCAGCCACGTCTCTTGTTAAAAATATTTCAAGCAACTCGTATACTTTCGCATCTTTGCCCGATTTCAACGCTTGAATGGCTTTATAATCGAGTAAATCGCAGCTAGCGTTTGTTTGCAAACGAATATAACTCGCAATCGCGCTCTTTGCGGCTTCAGCAGATTCTCCAATACTATCTGGAGCGTTTTCAAACGCGGCCAAATATTTGAGCGTGAAATCAATCGATTTCTCCTCTTGACCATCAATAACTTTCAATAAATTCGAAATCTCTAAATATACGTTGCGCTCTGATCCATCATTGTTGTTCATTTGTTTCCATTCATCCATCGACTCTTCGACGTGTTGTACTAACGTCTCGACTAAGTTATCCATATTCGCATTCTTCACGTATTCAAGAATCTTACAAAACAATAAGAACTTTAACTCTAAATCGCTCGCCAAGTTATATAATTGCATCAAAATTCTCGATCTAGACTCTACTTTCTGAGTCGTGCTCGACTTCGCCGCTTCTGAGATCATCTCGTACGCTTTTCTTTGTTCTACTTTCTCGAGCCTCTCTGCTACAGTGGCGGCGATTATGAACACTGTTTCCACATCATCAGCTTTTGCGTTGCTGAAGACTTTATCTGCGTTCTCTAATAATTTTGCGACTAATCGAGAGTCTAACGGTAATCGCGATACTTCTTTAGCATACTCTTCAGCCTCTTTAGCCTGCGCGTTCTCTAAATCTCTCACGTTATTGAGATAATCCCCTCCATGAGCTGCAGTGAAAACGAACCTTGCGGCGTTGATTATTGGTTCTTTATCATCAGCTCCGACGACTACGCATGATTGCTTTAATACTACTTTTGATTGTTGTTGTTGTTGTTGTTGTTGTTGTTGTTGTTGAGTTGCCATTTTCCTGTTTATTATTATTATTATTATTATCTAATAAGTGTGGCACTACGATCGATCAAAAGTCCTAATAACAAATAATAATAATAATAATAATAATAAAGGGCTTCAAGCTGTAAGTCAAGCAGCACGAGCATCAGTACTGTCAGTATAGCAGTACGAGTAATAATAGGTGCCTGGAAAATTATTGATGTGTGGGCAAAATTTCAAAAATCGCTCGCCCGTACTGGCCCGTCCCTTTCCTCCATAGAGCAGTCATCACTCGCTCTAACACACATAACATAAAACGATCGTCATCATCATAAGTCATAAACAATTAATAAAATATCAAGAGCACGGTTCAAGGAGGAGGGGGAGGAGGAGGACGACAACGAGTCCTGAATATGAACATGAATAATTATAATTATAATAATAATAATAATCAACAAGGAGCGCAGAGAAGAGACTTGGCCAATAGATTATTAGTGAAAGAAAACAGTACACAAACGATGATACAACAACAACAACAACAACAACAAGAGTGTAATGATAATTATTACGCAGGTGTTGAGGATTTTGAGCGCGATATTTTACCACAAATAGTCGACGGGAACGCGTTTGAGAATCAATTAATAGTCTTGAAATTTCTCCCAACTGGCTGTGAAGGCATTGATGATATATTGGCCGGAGGGACGAGCGAAAATGGAGAGAGCTTAGGCGGAGGATTACGTCAAGGCCAAGTGACTGAAATCACTGGAGAGTGTGGGAGTGGAAAAACGCAATTATGTTTAAGCGCTGCTGCGAGTGCGGCGACGTTAGGGCACAGAGTCGTTTTCGTGGACACGAACGGAGTGTTCTCGGCGAAGAGAATACAGGCGTTTCATAGAAATTTCTGGTCCGACGAAGCCACTGAGGAGGAAATCAAAACACATTTAGATAAAACTTTAGAATTAATAGCCGTTCACGATGTTCACGATGTTTTTACGCTTCTACATTTGCTAGATCAGTTACAGCAAGACGCGAGCGAAGAAGACGATAACCCGGATAAATCGGATACGATGGGTCTCTTAGTCATCGATTCGTTATCGTTATTGTTAGCGCCTTTGTTGACGAGAGCGCATCATCAAGGACATACAGTAATGACCATGGTTGCAGTAATGTTGAAAGCAATCGCATCGGAACGGAAAGCAGCGGTGTTATATACGAACCATACCGTTGCCGATAACGAACAAAGAGCTTTAGGAGGAAGTGGGTTTGGGCAACAACAACAACAACATCAAATGAATACGATGCAAAATAACGCGAGAGAAACTGCTGGTAGTGGTTTAAAACCAGCGCTCGGTGTGAGATGGACTTCTGTACCACACCGACGTTTGCAACTTTCAAAATGCGACGATGAAGGAGAGTTTGGCAATAACAACAACGTCGGAAATTCGAAAATAAAAGCGGAAGTTATATACGGCGGCGCTAGAGAAAACACAAAGACCTTTTTTCAAATCAAACAAAACTCTCTCGCTACGACTGCACTTGGTGATTATTAATAGAACATTAGTTAGTTTTAGAGTAGAAATCGTTGCATAATATTTTACCCTTGTATTATTATATAGATTCTTTGCGCGTTCAATTTTTCGCTCTCGCGTGTTTTCATCACAGCACTGATGCTGATCTATGATTTGTGTTTTGCCACAGCCAGACAGCCAGACGCCATCATAGACAGCACAATACTAACAATAATAATAACAATAATAATAACAATATTAACAAGGGCTAATAAGTTAACACGAAGCTGGACTGAACGTTTTGGTCTTTGAGCGAGCGAAGATGTTGACAAAGACAACTAAAACACCGACGCAGTTCTCAAATGAATCCACGGCTCGTCTTCGCAAGCATATGTTAAGAAGGCCTACTTCGACGTTTGATAGTAATAATAATTTATTTCCGCCTCACCGTGCGACATCGTCATCGTCTTCTTCTGCATTTTATGCGCAGTCATCATCATCATCTTCGTCTGCATCATCATCGAATACTAATAATGATCGGATGAGATGCAGTAAAACTATCACAACGACGAGAGACAAACAGAGACAAACGAGACGAGAAGGAGTAAAAACCGAAGCAATCTTCCAATCTTTCTTTAATGGTAATAAAACGAGGAAAGACAAAAATGATACTACTAAAAATACTAACGGAGATCCTCTGAAAGCACCGATGCAAAACGGGGCACCGGCGACGCTTATTAATCCAGTCATTAATCAAAAACAAAAAGAAAGACCAATCGTGAACCCGGAAGATTTCACGTTGAAACCTGGTGAAGTATCGAAATTCGTTGCCCCGGCGACGACGGCGGAAGATTTACAACTCGCCGGTTGGTATTTGAAAGCGATTTTGACCGCAGACGTGTACGACGTTGCAATTGAGTCGCCCTTAGAACTCGCCGCTCGCTTATCGGAAAAAATCACTGCGAACGCTCCAAAGACCCCGGGTGGAGATGCACAAAAACAGAAGCGCATCTTCTTGAAACGAGAAGACTTGCAACCAGTGTTTTCGTTCAAAATTCGAGGCGCTTATAACAAGATTAAAAATTTAAAAAAGGAAGAGTTGGTGAGAGGTATTATTACCGCGAGCGCGGGGAACCACGCGCAAGGCGTCGCGTTAAGCGCAAAGACGCTAGGTATCAAAGCCGTTGTAGCTATGCCAGTGACGACGCCAAAGATCAAAGTCGAAGCTGTTCGAAGACTTGGAGGCGAGGTCGTACTGATTGGTGAAAACTTTGATGAAACCGCCGCGTATGCAAAAAAGCGTTCGGTAGACGACTCCATGACGTTCATTCCACCATTCGATGAACCTTACGTTATCGCCGGTCAAGGCACTTGTGGAGTTGAAATTTTGCGGCAATTGCCTACAGTTAAGGCAGTATTTATTCCCATCGGTGGTGGTGGTTTGATTGCCGGAGTCGCTACTTATTTGAAGACGATTTCGCCAAAGATTAAAATTATTGGCGTCGAACCGACTGGAGCAAACGCCATGGCTCAAAGTCTCGATAGAGGAGAAATAATCAGGTTATCTAAAGTAGATGGATTTGCAGACGGAGTCGCAGTCAAGGAGGTTGGTGTAAATTGCTTCCAAATTTGTCAACAATCCGTCGATGGCGTGATGATGGTGAGAACTGATCAAACTTGCGCGGCTTTGAAAGACGTATTTGAAGATACTCGTTCAATTTTAGAACCGTCCGGTGCGCTTGCCGTCGCTGGTGCAAAAGAGTGGTTGAATGCGAATCCTGACTTTGAAGGTGACGTCGTTTGCATTACTTCCGGTGCAAACATGAACTTTGATAGATTGAGAGTCATCTCGGAAATTGCCGACGGAGGTTCGGGCTCAGAGGCTACTTTGATTTCAGCTATTCCCGAAGAAAATGGCTCATTTAAGAGATTCGTATCTTTAGTCGGTGAAGACACGAATTTCACGGAGTTTAAATATAGAATTAATAATAGTGATGGAAAGAAGAAGAAGTTGGCAAAGGTTTTATATTCTGTAAACGTAGAGAGCGACGCGCAGCTCCAATCGTGCATAGCGCGCTTGAGGGCGAACGGTATTCCAACCGAGGATTTCACAAAAGACGAAACGACTCAAACGCATTTAAGAAATATAACTGGAGGTGCATCAAATATTCCGAACGAGCGATTATACAACGTACTTATCCCAGAGAGAGTAGGGGCGCTAGGCAAATTTTTAGACTTTGTCTCTCCGAAATGGAACGTTTCGATGACACATTATCGTGCTGGCGGTCAAAGAGAGGCGACTGTCCTTGTAGGAATCCAAGTTCCAGATGAAGAATTAAAAGATCTCGAATCCGCCTTAGATGGGTGTGGATACGAATACTCGTACTTGAAGAACAATAGAGCGTATAACATGCTCTTCGATGAAGAGTAAAAAAATTGTTGTTTGTGGAAAAATAGCTCAGTAGCTCTTACGTAGATATTAATATATATTTTTATTTTTATTTAAATATCGATTTTTAAGTCGAGTCTAGGAATAGTTACATGATAACATCCAACGTCGACGTTATACTTATTATTATGTTTCTTCTTGCTGCTCCCAATTTTACCCTCTATCGATGGACCTTTGTGCTCTACGTCCCATCGAATTGCCGCTGAAATTTTCTCGTGCGGGTTCACTTCAAATTTTCTCAAATTCTTCGTCGCTCTATCCCAATGCCTCGAAGCTAATCTATAATTAAACGAAAACTTTGAATCCTCTGCGTCCTCTGGTCTGTGCTTATATCCGACAATTGCTTGCAAGGTGAAGTATTCGCCGACGTTGAATCGTTTTGAAAAAACGTCAAACTCAAAGTCCTCTACGCTCAACTCTATTTTTTTAATCGGATCCGCGTACCATTTCTTATTCCCATCTAAATCAACTTTAGTGGACAGTATCTTTGGTTCTAGTTCTAAGCGATAATCGAATACTGCGTTTGCACTTACGTCCACTTTTACGCAAACATTCCCAACCTTTCGTGCTCTTCGTTAAAAAAGACAATCAGTTTTATTAGTTTTGGTCGTTAACACAATACGCGCACAAAAAGAGAGAGAGAATAGAAATATGCATCATTAAAGGAAAATAAACGTACTCGTGTTTAAATTTTATTCTATAATCAGGTCTGACTTTGATCGTATAATTGTCTTGACAGTTATTCACAAACTTCTCTATTCGTTTCAGTATCCCGTTCGTTTCAGTAGTACTAGCACTACGAACATCATCATCATCATCATCATCAATACTAATACTACTACTGCTGTATCTATATTCATCCCTCGAATCAATGAATAATTCATCTCTGTCTATAGTATTCATTTTATAATTAGTTTATTAGTATATCGTATATATTATTATAATAATATTTTGACGTAATAATAATGTGAAATAATAATAAGGCGTTTTCACCACTCATCATTCATTATTTACGTACTGATCCTGATGATGCCCTTCGTTATTCCCCAACACTCTCCCCGCAGTAGTATAATAATAATAAATGTTTTGTGATATTCCAACACGAACAAGAACAGGAACAAGAACAACAATGAGGACGACGATGATGAGGACGACGACGACGACGACAAGATTAGCAATAGGAGCAGTTGGAGCACGAGCAGTATCGAGGACGAATGCTTCCCCTCCCCTAACTCGTCGTTATTATAATAGGTTGACGGTGAATACGAATAGCAATGATGATAGTATTAGAATGAGAAGAAGAATATCGCGCGAATATTCATCATCAGTATCATCATCATCAGTATTAGTGAATAGTTTTAAGATGTTGTTCAGCAGTTTTTACAATAGAAGAAGAGGAAACGTGCGCGCGTACGCCGCCAGTGGTTCTTCTTCGAAGAAAAAAGGAGATGGGGAGGAGCAGAACGCGAAGAAGAATAAGGACGACGTAGTGAAAGACGAAGACATTGCTTGGGAAGAATCAGACGACGAAGAAGAAGAAGAAAGTGAAATCGAAATCGAAGACATTCATGGAGAAGACATTAACGTCGTATACGCAGAATACGATGAAAAAGACATTTCGGGCGGGAACATTGATACCGCGAATACTTCTTGGGGTGATCTTTGCTTAGAGTGCGTGCGTCAAGTTCTCCAAGATGAAAAAAACTTGGAAGAGTTTGAAGGGTATCTTAGATTGTTTGCATTTAAAGCGATTCCGAGCACGAAACGGTGCATGATATCGATTGATGATTTAGACGATAAATTTGGTTCGCCAACCTTGGACGATCTGATTGCCGTATCGAGAAAATTAAACGAACTCGCAGAATTGAAAGGTTTTCCCGACGACGTAGCAATTGAAGTTGCCTCTCCAGGAGCTGAGCGAAAATTGACCATCCCAGAGGATTTATTGAGATTCCGCGAACTAAAAATGAAGGTGATTTATAACGACGACGAAAGCAAAAACGCAGAAAACGAGACGATTATTGTAAACGTCGATGACATTGAAGAGGAAAATGGTTTGGTTATTTTTAAGCTCGCGGACGTACAAGAAAACAGACCTCCAAAAAAAGGGATGCCAATGTCAAAGAAGAAAAAGGAATGGAGAAAGAATATCAAATTTACTGATATTTCATCTGCAAATTTATACATTGATGTAAACGTATAGCAAGCAGGAATCAATCTAAAATAGATACGTAGGATACAAGTACCAAGTACTTTCTATATTCTTTTAGACACTAATTATTCTATTATTATATTATGATTCTCTCTCTCTCTCTTTAACTTATTTCTATATATATCACTACTTCCAGTTATCTGAACCACTACCACCAAGTTGCCTCGAGACGAATTCAAAGAGACTCCACGTAATCGCTTGTTGAAACGTTCTGCGTGCTATTCTTGGCACCGCTCCTACGTATAATCCTCTAATACCTCTCTCTGCTAAAATTGTCCTAAAAGTTACCGTTGGTTTAATGTTTCTATCTAGATTCCTTTGTATTTGTAATCTCGTACGTAAAACATCCGGTGGCTGCGTGAGGAAAGTCGCAAAACCTCCCGCAAAGGCGCCACAAAGTACTGTATCGTACGCCGAAACTTCCCTATTTTGTTTCTCCGCCAAAGTCGCAGTGAACTCTCTCGCTTTCATGAACAAAAGTAAATTCAAACCAGAAAACGGTGCATCTCTCATAATCGTCGGCGCTAAACCGCTAAATAATCCTCTCATGCCTTCTTTCCTCGAAATATCGACGAGCATTTTTCCAACCGATCGTTTATATTCAGGTCCACCTCCGTATTCTAATCTCGTTTTCACGACTGTTATTGGATTTAACAAGGTTGCAATCGATGCTCTCGATAATGCGCCGACTGAAAATGTCATCATTCCTTTCTCGAATTGAGTTAAGTTATTCCCTTCTTTCTGACTCCATTGTTTCATCTCTTTTTGCATCTTATCCAAGACTAGGAAATATAAACCTGCGCCACAGGTCGTCCTAATGCACGAAGCCGAGACACCGCTCCATAGAGCTAAGAAGCCTTGTTGTTGAACGACTTTGATCGCTGTTGAGAACACATTATTTGCATTATTAGCGTGAGCGGTGAACTTTATGCCTCCCTGTTGTATTTTTGCAGTAGTAATAGTACTACTATTACTACCACTACTACTACTACTCACAGTTCTTGTTGTTGTTGTTGTTGTTGTTAATACGTTCTGTGTTTGCATGCGAGTTTTAATAACTTCGAATGGTTGTAAAGTAGCCGAAGAGACTAGGCCGGCAGTTGCACCTCCGATGAAGGAGGAAGAATTCCATCCAGAAGATGATGATGATGATGATGTTGATGATGTCTTTACCGTCGCTGTAGTATTATTATCGTCGTTCATAGTCGACTGTGACCCCATTTTTGAATAATAATAATAATATTTTAGATACTATTATAGTATGATGTTGATATATATCGTAGTATCGTGTATTTGTTTCCCAGCGGCAGAGAAGTAGTGACGTTTTTTGCCTTTTTGGCCATATATATTTATATAACGGTAATAATATAATATAATAATATACATAATATACATAAAAAATGCCGCCTGTAGCGAATGCAAACGCAACAGCGTTATGGAAATCGAACGATCCAGTACTTTGGCTCGAATCAAGTAATCGCTATGAAACACGCATTGGAGAGAAGTTTATCAAAAATGATGAGAGGAAGGAATTACACAACGAAGTGATTAAGGAATATCCCGATCTTTGGATACGAAGAGGGTATGTCATGAAAGAAGAATACGTCAAAGTCGTGAAATATAAATTAGCTAAGGGCAAAACGAGACCGAGTCTTCTAAAATATGCAAACGAGACGACGAGCAAGTTGATTGAAGAGACGACAAAGCAAGCCTTTAAGATGTGTGAGGAGTGCGAGAACCTCACAGACGCACATATTGACAAGATTGTAAAATGCTTAATATCACCAATTAAAGGTTGTGGTCCAGCCACTGGATCACTAATTTTGAGTTTGTACGATTCTAGATTTCCATTTTATTCTGACGAAGCATTAGCTGTAGTCATAGGAAAGGGGCACGGTAGCGACATTTACTCCCTTGCGAACTATAAACAATTTTGCGCAAATATTCGAATCAAACGCAAGATATTAGTGAATCTAAAAGATCTGTCATCCGATTTGCTCTCGCATAGCGATTTAGAAAGAGCATTATGGTCTGCAGCGACGAAAAAATAGTTTGATTAGTTCAGAGAAAGTGAGAAAACAAGTCGTGAAATACAACAATTTTCCTAATGAGCAGCACGCGCTAAAATTTCGTGTAATGTATCGACCAAAAGCTTTTGCGATAACGGTTTCATCACATATCGGTCCATTCCAGCCTCCTTGCAGACATTTTCTTCCATGGAAACAATTCCTGACGATACTGCGACGATTGGAATATTCCTAAAGTATCCATCTGCATTTTCGAGCCTACGAATCTCTCTCGTCGCTTCTAAACCATCCATGACTGGCATTTGACAATCCATTAAAATCAAATCAAACAGTTCTTCTTTCGTTTCAATTTTTTTACATATATCGACCGCTTCTTTACCGTTCGAAGCTATCGTCAAATCAACTTTTCCAATCTTACGCATGAGCGCTTTCACAATCATTTGCGTTGGCATAGAATCTTCGGCATATAATATTTTCAAAACCCTCTCGGAATTCATCAACACCGGCTTTGAAAGTTTCGCGTCGTCGAGCTTTGACTCTGCGATTTGTTGAATGACTTCTTCGGTTTGTCTATTGCGATATTCCGCAACTTCGACGACAGATGCTCTCGAAGGTTCATCAAATTCGAGAGCTTCGAGCATATCTGTAACGGTCACGGCTAAACACTCGACTTCACCTTTTGCACGAACGGTTGCATTCCTGTAGCCAACACCGGGAGTTTTCTTATCTTTACGTTTTTCAATCGAAGTCAAGAAGGCTAACTCACCAACAATTTCACCGGCGTACCTTATACAAAGGACGTCTTCAAACGTTCTACCATCCAGCGATTCGCGTCGAATCAGTCTGAATTGTTCTATATCTTCATCGTCTCCCAAAGCGTCCATTAACACTTCGCACTCTCCTTTATTTATGAAGTACATTCTATCTCCTACTTCACCTTTACGCATTAAAATTTCTCCATGCATAAATCTCTCAATTCTAAACGCGGGCTGTAAAATTGCAGCTAAAGGATTTGTTCTCACGGCGTTGGCAATATCTTCCTCTGTGACTTCTAACTTCATCGAAGGCGATTTCGTTCTCGGTCTTCCTAACGGCCTTTTTCCCTCTTCTGTTATCCACGGATGTTCCATCATTCCAGCGACTGAAATTCTTTCCCGCGGATCGACAACTAACATCATTTGAAGCAAGCTTTTAAACTGATCGGATAATTTCGGGGGAGGAGGACCTGGAACGACTGTTTCATGCACTATTGCGTCTATATCTTCGTCTGGAAATTTCAAAACCGTACTCTGTGCCATTGCGACTATTTGAAAAACTGTTTTCCCAGTGAATGGTAACTTCGCGGTAGCCATGTTATAGAGACATACGCCTAACGACCACACGTCGCTCGGCATTGGATCATAGCCAGCTTCATCGAGCATTTCCGGAGCTATGAACGCGGGTGTTCCAGCTAAACGAGTCGATCTAGTCACACCCGTCAACTCAGAATCAACGCTTACTCCAAAATCGCAAAGCTTGACGCCATCTGCCGTTTTTAATAAGTTTTCCGGCTTCAAATCCATGTGCGCAATTTCTAAAGAGTGTAAATAATCTAGTCCTAAAACGATATCTCTTGTATATTTCTGTACGATTTTTTCAGTCAAAGGGACTCGATTAAATCTAGTAAAAATTGGCCCTCCTGCCGCGTATTCTAAAACCAATATCAGTTCGTTATTCGCTATATCGTCGATGACTTCGTACAACCGTAAGACGTGTGGATGCGACAACTTCTTGAATATCGCAATCTCTTTTCTAACCGCAGATTCAGCTACTCTAACGCGTTCGTTTCGTATCTTTAACGCGTATAAGTTATTATCAGTCTTATTGATACCGAGTTTTACTTTCGCGTGTGCACCTCTTCCGAGATCTTTTATCATAATGTACTGATTTAACTGCTCATGTTCTTTATTGTCCATCATTACGGATAGTTTCTGTACCGAAGGCGTGAGTTTAAATGAACCTAATCTTCTCGAATTTATTTTTGCGGCATTTGTAGGGGAGGGCGATGACATAAGAGAATGCGTCGTCGTCGTCGTCGTCGTCGTATTCTCTGCACTATCATCGCCACTACTAATAGAAGTCGTCGTATGCGTCGTTTGCCTTTTCGTTGTTTCAATAGTATTTGGTGAGGAAGAAGATATGTTCTGTTTGGAGCTTATGGCGTGAGTATTTGAAGATGTAGTTGTTGTATTAGTACGAGAAGAAGAAGGAGTATTATGAACATATTGATCGTCTTTGTCCTGTTTACTGGGAGCAAAGTAATCATCATCACCTACTGCTTCTTTTGTTATATCTGCTGGTGCGTTCGCTTTGAAACAACACGTGAAACATAATAATAATTTCGGTCGATTTTCATCCTCGATCGATTTCGTTCTTCCTCGTAACATTGCACTCTCTCTCTCTAACTCTATCTTAATTAATCAAATAATATGTAAGAGAGAGTGAAGGTGTTCTTTCGCGATGAAGATGAGTGATGATTTTAATGACGATTGTTTGTTTGTTTTTTTACTCTGACGTCTGATGTAAGTCAGTAAGTACGTGTACTTCAAAAGAATCTCCCTCTTTTTCCTTGGTCCAGAATTGCCTAGCAAGAATCTCCCTCTTTTTCCTTGGTCAAGGATTATTGGACAGCAGCATATTAATCACGCGATAGTAAAATAAATATCCAAATACATATGAACGTCCAAGAAGAGTGTAAACAATTAATCATAGCAATAGAACGAACAGGAAAAGAAGAAGGAAGAACTAAATCGTGCACGTTTGGAAAACTTTTCAAGGACGATTTAGTGCAACAAGAGTTCGAAGCATTGAACGGAACATTAAGAGCGTGTAAGAAAAGAAAAATGATTACGTTCGAGGGAGAAATGTTATTGCAAGGCGCTCATGATGATGTAGTAATAGAAATTCTGTAAAATAACATTTTTTTGTGTGTCTGATACTTTATACCAAGATAAGAGAACATGTAGATTATATAGTAGACACTATAGATAGATAGATAATATAGAAGTATACTACGAGTACAGTAGAAGAAAATAAGTGGTGGTGGTTGTTACGAATATTCATTTATAAACCATCTTCGGCAATCCACTTTACTAAGAGTTCGTTCATCAATTCGGGCGAATCATCTTGTACGCAATGGCCCTGACCGTCTAATTTAATGAAAGAAGTTTTCCTCGTATTCGTTCTAGTTTTAGGCAAGTTCTCAAAATATCTACCGAGTGGAAAATCTAATGGCGTTATTCCGTCTTCTGTACCCCAAATGATCAACATAGGACATTCGACGTTGTTCATGAGCTCCTCCGGCCTCGGCCCCGGGTCGCCGGTCAAGATGTTCACGAAACACTTCAACGCGCCGTCTTCTTTCGCAGCATCGCATATAGATTTCACAAGCAATTCGTCCACGCGGTTTTGAGTTTTATATACATTTTTTAAAGCATTTCTTACGTTTTCCTCTGAACGAACGTTGTTAAAAATCTTCGTCGCAACTGGTTCAATTTTCAAGACCGTATCGATAATTGCCAATACGACTTTAAATATTGGACCAACGAGTTTATATTGAATTGGAAAATCGTCAAAATCTCCAGGCATTTGTTTAACTTTATTGTTCATACCTCCGGCGCAGTTGATTAAGCATACGCCTCGTACGAGTTCCGGTTCAGAACTCGCCACGTGCACCGCCGCTAATGAACCAATAGAATTTCCAACTAAGCACGCGGGTTCTTGTATGACCTCTTTAATAAAATCGATGATTTGTTCTCGCCAGAACTCCATCGAGAAATCAACTGAATCCGGTTTATCCGACTTACCAAAACCAATCAAATCGATTGCGAAAGTTTTCTTTGCAATAGATGTTAAATCTATATCTCTATACTGATAGCCGCTAACTCCAAATCCGTGGATTAACAACACGCATGGACCTGTTGTTTTACTATTATTATTATTCGATGATGATGTTTCTCTATAGGCAACTTTATGCCCTCTAAAAGTATGAAATTTTATCTCACCAAGAGATATTTTGCACTCTAATTTTATTGATGATGATGACGATAGTCGTCGTCGTCGTTGTCGTTGTTGTCTTCTTCTTATTATATTAGAAGAAGAAGTAGAAGTAGATGGATTGAACTGTCCCCTTAATAATGATGAGTGTGGCATAATATAAATAAGTGAGAGACGATATTGTGTGACATATGACAGATAGATGATGACGATGTATCCCTAAAACGCGTAAAACCTAAAAACCTGAAAAAACTGAAAACCTGAAAAATATACTCGTAATAAGCGTATTGCGCTAGCCCAAGGGTTTAGGGTTTTCAGCACTGCGCGCGGCGCTCTCCCGTCTCTAATTCTTCTTTTTTTACACTCAAAATTTGCCAATACTTAGCTTATGTAGTATTATTTGTTCTCAGAAAGTTTCGTTCTTATCGGATTAATATTAAAGAAGATATGGAGCAGATTAGACGTTGAATATCGAAAAATCCCAGAGGCCGCAAAAAATTCTTAAAAACTCATTTTTATAGGGCGAAAAGCGAAATATATAAGCAGAAACTACGAGCATTTTTTTGAACGATATGAAATTAAAAAATGAGAATAAAATTAGGCGAGAACGCAACTCGTTTGAATCGTTCTGCTTTGAAAATATGAAAAAAACTGAAAATGTGTACTATTTCCGGCGTCGCGAATACCGTTTTTAAATATTTCTTGGTACAAAATTTCCGAGTATCGCATTTTTCGTAGTTTTGGAGAAATTCGCGCGACTATATCTTCGCGAATACG
>Ga0114998_10001611_pt1 | contig 17468 bp, 10 predicted proteins | sample ArcticOcean_MG_C_5_FD_87044 | JGI IMG/M metagenome (GOLD analysis project Ga0114998, IMG submission 87044) | Marine microbial communities from western Arctic Ocean - ArcticOcean_MG_CB4_138 | ecosystem: Environmental > Aquatic > Marine > Oceanic | place: Arctic Ocean: Canada Basin | collected...
GTGACTATACTTTACTCACGCTTTTGTTTGAGATCTTTTGGATTCACGATCAGATCCGTTTGTTTTATGAGCGCGTCGAATATCTGCGCGTGATTGAGGGTTTTGATATTTCTTAAAAGTGTTTCTTGAGCCCATAGAAAAAAGATATTTTTAAAACGTTATTCAAATCGCTCGGAAAGTTTGACTTCAGATCATGGACTACTCACCACGCTTCGTGAACTCGAGAAGAAAGAGTCGGTCGGCACAGATTGCCTTAGACTATTCTTGTTCGTTCGTTCGTTCGCTTATTTACTGTATTCGATCGAGCCCAATGCCAAGTATTCAAATCGCTGCGACCTCGCTTCTAATGTTTGACTTCAGATCATGGACTACTCACCACGCGCCGTGAACTCGAGAAGAAAGAATCGATATGGCACAGATTGCCTTAGATTATTCTTGATCGTTCGTTCGTTCGTTTTTTTCACTGTATTCGATCGCGAGTACTGATTAAGAGCGTGATTTAGTTCTATGTTTACGATGTTTATGGTAGATCTTACTTAATAAGAAAAGGGAGATTTTGGAAATCGTAGTAGTGAGACGGACACAGCGACTGCCGCGCGCTCATAAAAAGAAAACCAAAATTAATTAGAACTCGTTCGAACTACACATAAACACGAAAGAGAGATTAAGAGAGAGAGAGATTGAGATTGAGAGGGATGGACATCGAGCGACGGAGTCAATGAACCAAACGACGGCAAAGAAACAAATAAACTCGGTGTGGATCATAAACAAATCCGGCGGTCTCGTGTTCTATAAGAACTACGCAAAGGACGAGCAAAGAATAGATACGAACGATACGTTGCGGTTAGCATCGATATGGCACTCATTACACGCGATATCGCAAACGAACGCGGTGAGTCCGGTAATGCAATCAACAGGGATCGAACAACTGGAGTGCGATACGTTCGATTTGCACTGTTTCGAGACCGCTACTGGGACGAAGTTCATGGTCAGTTCAATGAAAGGATGCGTAGGCGTAGAGAGGTTGATGAGGAGGGCGTACGACGTGTACGCCGATTTCGCGATGAAGAACCCGTTTTATGAGATCGAGCAACCGATACAGGCAGAGTTGTTCGAAGAGAGATTGAACGTGTGCGTGTTGAGTTGCAATAACATGCAACAACAATATTAAATAGTGTAGAAAAAAGTGGATAGAATAGCGTATTTCATGTCATTAAAATAATAGGAATAATAATAGATAGATAGATAATAGTGAGATCTGCGAAGTATAATAGATGTTGTGTAATGTATAAAAAAGAAAGAATGTGCCCGATCGCTAATCGCTACGAATCTAAAACAATGATCGCGTCTCTCCGGACGAATCGACCATCCTCTCTCATTTGGGGACCCCAACCCTCGTTAATTTAATTTAATAGCCTTGTGGGGCATAACCAGCACCAAAGTCACCGCCTTGTTGCTGATCCCATCCACTCGGTGCCGGAGCTTGATCCCAGTTACCAGCGACCGGCGCGTATTGTCCACCTTGTTGTTCGTCCCAGTTGTCTTGCGCGTAACCGGCTGACGCGTCGTACCCGCCCGCTTCTGGCGCTTGGCCAACAGCCGCCGCAGCCGCTTTCGCCGCATCTTGCTCTTCCTCCTTTGCTTCCAACTCCTCCGGGTCTCTGTAAAAGAACAAATCGACCATGACATCCCACGGGTTTTGTAACGAAACCGTACCGCGCATTTGCAAAACCATTCTGGCGAGTAAATAATACAAGCAACCGATTGAATGCTTCGCCTTATTGTTCGCCGGAATAGCAACATCGACATATTGCAAAGGAGAATCAGTATCACAGAATGCAATGACTGGCAAGTTCACATAAGCGGTTTCAGAAATCGGTTGTGAATCAGTTCTCGGATCGGTCATGATCACGACGCGCGGTTCTCTAAACTGCGCGTCGATTTGATTCGTAAACGTACCCGGGGTATGTCTACCAGCGATAGCCTTCGCTCCAGTGTATTGCGCAAACTTCAAGACCGCACGTTGACCATACGGGCGAGCAGATTGGCAAATGACATCGGCTGGGTTTTCAGTAGCGACGATGATTCTCGCTGCCATCATCAGCTTATCCCAAGTCTTCCCCAAGTTGATGATGTGAATACCATCGTTACGGCGCTTGTAGACTATTATTATTAATCATAATGAATGAATGAAAAAGAAAAACGAACGGTTAATTAACTAATTCTTAAAACAAAAACATTTATTGCACGCGTTTCTTTCCCTCGTTCGTTAAAATAAACTTCGCATCGCCTTATCGTAAGCGCGTTTTAAAACAAACCCCAAAATGATTTCAGACGATGCGCTTTAGCTCATCATCATCATCATCATCATCTAAAACTAAACAATTAATAACTTACCATATCTTTCCATTTGAAAGTTAACATTCTTCGTCCCCAAATGACATCCGGCGGCTAACATCATTTGGATGTCTTGTTCTTTTTGGCTCATTTGCACCATTGTTTATATATTTATTATCTTCAACACACACAAATAATTTATGTCGTTTTAAAGTAAAAGGGAGCAAAAAGGGCTTCTCAGGCGTTTAGGGTTTTGGTATTGTTTTTCAGTACATTATTATTTCTTGAGCACATTTTTTTGAGTTCTAGAACTTCGTACGGAAACGATTTCCGAGAACAGATAATAAAGAATACACACGCGACGAGAGAGCGATCGTTCCGATGATCTTTCAACAGTTTTGTTAAGAGAGTCCGTTTCGTTATTGGACGATCGCGCACGCGCTCATCATCGGTCAAACTTTCTTTTGTTTTTAATATTTTCTCTATTCACAAACAGACAATCGTGCATCAGAGAGGGAAAGCATCATCGGAAAAAGGAAAGCAGCAGAAATATCATTCATCCTCACACAAAAGTAACAAAGAAAATGAAAATGCACTCGTCACTAATAACAAGTTCGTCATCGTTCGCTACTGCACGTCGCAGTACTAACAAACAAACGCATGGCGTACGACGCGATCAATGCAGAGTAGCGAGGAAGAGTACGCATCATCATAAGGAGAGATTAAGAACTTCTTTATTCGCCTCTTCGTCAACAACGACAACAATAAATAGTAATAATAATAATAATAATAATAATAATAATAATAATGATTTAGAGAACATGATCAAAACGACGGATATTCTCAGAAAGAGGTTCGAGCAAGGGTTCCCTTTCGTGGATTCTTATTTCGATGAACGAGAGATCGTCGCGGATGAGTGCGAATACGAAAACGACGTCTTAGCAGTTAGGGGACGAGAAGAGTTTAAGGAACTGATGTCGAATTGGTCTCAGAGAGATACTAAAGAGAGGTCTCATTTTGAGTTTAATTTTGAGACCATAAGAAGCGCGAGCGTAGAACCAGGAACTTTATTGATACAATGGAAAGCGACATGGGAAGAGAACGAAGGTAAGAAGAAGAAGTTCACGAATACGTTGTTGGATAAAATGAGACCGAGAGATTCGGTCGTTTCGTTGAAGAAAGAACTCGACGACGAGGCTTTTTATTTAGCCACGAGCTCGAGTGATGATGAGAAGGAGGAAATGAACGACGAAGGCGAAGAGAAGGAAGTGATGAGTAGTAAAAAGAGCGAGACCGTGAATAATGATCCGTTTCAAAGCGTGTTTGTTTACGGCGTGACGACGTATAAAGTGAATAATAAAGGTAAAATCACAAGAAGAGTGGACAAAATTGATTTCAGGTTCGCCGATAGTTCTTTTATTGACAGTAGAGGCAAAAAGAATAAATCAAAAACGGCGGCGCTAAATGTACAACAACAACCAAATAATAGTAGTAATACTAATAAAATGAGCGCTGGAGCAGAGGAGAGATTAAAAAAGTTAGGATATGTGACTATTAGTAACGATGAAGCAGACGATCCGTACGAGGAGCAAGATTTCTATTCCGATCTTGAAGCAAAAAGAGCGGCTGAAGACATAGCGGCTACGATGTTTTACAACGCTTTATCGCCTCCAAACGTTAGCGAATGGTCTTGGTTCCTCGAAACGACCATCGAACTCGAATATCAATCGTTTACTAAATCAATGGGCGACGAGTCTACTGGAATGCTTTCTAAGGACGACTTTATTAAATACGTCTTAGCCGTGGCCACGTTCGGTTTTTTTGTTCCAACTATATTAATTTGCGTCGCAACTTGGCAAATGTTAACCGGCGGTACCTTTGAAGCCGATGGGGGACTATCTCAATCTGCTTTAGACGCGATGGAACCATACGATAGGGCGGAATATTTATCATCGAGAGCGAAAGAGAATAAGAAGAACTTAAATGCTCCCGCTCCTGAAATTTCGCAACAACAACCACAAATAAGTAGTAAAAGAGAACCAGGGACGATGAATAATAATTACGATGCGGCCGATCAACCAGCTCCGTGGAACACGCAAGTTTGGATCGATATAATCAGAGGCAGAGTCGGTGCGTAATACATATAACGCGTGTCATAGCTATAGTAATAATAATAGTAGTAATAGTAACAGTAGCAGTGGTACGTATGTTCATACATAAATATATATAAGAATAACTACGCCTTGGCAGCTTTCGCGGCGTCCTTCGTCTTTATCACCGGCGCGAAATTCTCCGGCACGCTCCACTTATCTTTCGGTAAATACTGATACACTCCGACTGGAAAATGCGACTTCCTACGTTCCGGTGTATTCATGTACTTCTCATACCCTGCTTTCGTCTTCCACTCTTGCGAGAACTCGTATTCGTTCGAACCGAGCTCTCTCAAACTCGATTGCACGTAATCTTCCATTCCCTTCATCAGTCGTTCCCTCGAATCGATCTCTCTCAAGAACCTTTCTTTGATCTCTCGAACGCTCGAGCCGTTCTCGTCTTGCGCGATCAAGAACGTGTTCTTCGCGACGTACGTAGTTCCATCGGTCCCAGGCGCCGCTTTTACTCTCTGTAATCCCGCTCTCCTGTTCGTCTCATTACTATTCATTTCATGTTTGCTTCTAATCGTTTCGTCGTTCATCTTCCAATGCTCATCGTGCGTACTTATTCGTCTTCTCGCTGTTGCATTCGATCGATTGCGCGATTGCGCGAAGTAGTTAAGAGAGGAAGAAGAGGCACGGGTGAGGGCCATTTCTTCTCTCTCTTAATCTCTTAATCTCTCTCTGTTTATTTAATTTCCTTGATCGAACTCTAAACTAGTACCGCATTGGGAGACAGGCGCGTTTGTTTTCGGTTTTATTTAGGGTTTTATTTAGGGTTTAGGGTAGACGAAAATTTTTTAACAATTTCTTTCCTTTCCTCATTTTTAAATCGTCGAGACTTTGAACGCGTAAACAAGTACCCACTCTGTCTCTCTTAATCTCTTTCCCTCTCTCTCTCATTAATCAAGCGCACGGCCATGATTTCGCGCAGTATCGCGGTAGCTGCTAGTAATCATCAACGACGCGCTCGAGCGAATGCGAGCGCGAGGAAGTTGAAGAACGCGTTTTCGAATTTCGAACGATTCCAGGGAAAAGAAAAGATTGTCAAGGCATCTTCTTCGTCGTCGTCGATGACGACGACGACGACGATTGGTGTGGAATCAAGTACGAACGATGATGATGATGATGATGATGATGATACCGTTTTTGATGTTTTGAGATTAAACGCAGAAAATATATCAGAGAGCGATGAGCTGAATAATCTCGCAATCACTGAACGCAGGACGAGGGCGGCAGAGGATGAGAGGAGGAAGAGACTGAAAGCGGAGATTAAAGATATCGAGAACCATCTGAGGGTCGAAAACAGTAAAGAGAACGAAAGAAGATCGAGAGAGGACGAGGAAGAGATCGCGAAGCAAGGGGTCGAGATCGAGCGCAGAGTGAAGGAAGATCAGAGGAGAGTAAAGGCGGATTTGAAGTTAGAATCCGTGTACGCGAACGAACTCGAGAGATTGGAGAAAATGGAACGAGCGAGGAGAAACGAGGAAGAGTTGAAGATGGAAGAGTTGAGAGAGAAAATTGGAAAATTGGAGAAGAACGATGAGGATATCGCTTCTTATGCAAAAGAAGCTTTAGCTGCAGCTCGTGCGGCTGTGAAATCCTTAGAGACAGAGTTGGACGCGCAAAAAGAGAGAGTGATGAAACGTAGGAAAAAGGAAAGCGCAGAGGCGAAAAAGCGCGTTCGGGAAATGCAAAGAAACGTCACTGATGAACAGACGAGAAGTAATAACGCGTTAAAGGGTGCAAAAAGTACTTCTTCGTCCGGTGATGATGATGATCAAGAACTCGAGAAGAAAAGGTTCGAGTATAAGTTAAGAATGGATACGGAGCAACACGAGAAATTATTAATGGACGAAGCTCGTTTACAACTCGTCGAGAACGCAGACATTAAACGCGTTCAAGTGACCTTAAGCGAAGCTTTAGTTGCCGTTGAAAAAGTGAAAGATGAAGAAGGCGAGAGAAGAGACGCGGTGCAAAAAGAACTTTCTGTTTTTAAGGACGAATACGCTATCAAGAAAGCAGAAGTCGAATCAAGAAGACGTAATTACGATGCCGTTTTATCTTCAGAGTGCGAAGCGGTTTCAATCGAAGCGAAACGTGCCGAAGTACAACTGCGCACGGACGAAGAAGCGAGACGTGTAGCGTTTACGACATTGTTGAGAAACCAAAGAAATGCGGAAGAAAAAAGACGCGCGTTATGGGACGCAAAACATTTTGAAAACGTGCAAAATTTTGAAAAACGAAAAGCAGACGAAGCTGCGACAAAAAGAAGAGAGAATACTAGACGGTCGGCATTCGCGACATCATTCGCTGCAAAAGATGCAAACGCCGCTGCCGTATTTCTCGCTTTGTATTTAGAGACGAGAGAGGCGAGCGAGCTCTCTAAGGACGAAGACATGGAGGATATTATGGAAGCGGATGGAGCGTTATACGCCGCAGCTGAAAGAATTCGAAAAGAACGCGAAAACTTACGATATAAAAGAGATTTCGATGCGAGAAAAGAAACAGAACGAAGAACTTATTTCGCAAACCTCGAAAAAGAGAAAGCTTTGCGAAAGGTGAAAGATGCCGAGCGCGAGAAAAAAACAACAAAGGCGCGAGAAGAGGCTGAAAAATTGCTTAACGAACGCATCTCGGAAGCAAAGGCAAAACGTGAAGCGTTTCAAGTAGAGAGTAAGAAACGAGCCGAAGAACGGAGAGAGGAATCGAGAATTGCTGCAGAATTGCAAGCGAATAGAAGGAAAGAACTCGAGCAAAAACGCTTAAAAGAGCTCGAAGAGGAACGCGTGAGATTTGAGAAAAGAATGAAAGAAGAGCGCGAAGCCGTGAATGCGAAACCGAAAGTAGAAGTCAAAGCAGTTAATGATGATACTCCTCTTTCTTCTTCTCCTCCTTCTCCTCCTGATGTTGTTAATGTTGTCGCTAAACAGGAACCGATTGCAACTGAAACAAAAGTTGCAGTCAAATTTGTTGCCACAAATCCATCGACTCCTATTCGTCGCGCAACCGGTTCTGTCGCAAAAATGAAAACGGATGCACTTTGGAACGAAAATTATAAAAAGTTTCTTAAATATGCGGATGCAAATACAACACCGGCAAAGATGACAACTGCGGAAACATCTGCTCCAATGCCAGTTCCATTGGTGACTCCTCCTGCGCAAAAGATAGAGGAAATAATAAAACAACAAGAAACAACTGAGAATAGTCCGAAAAAGTCCGTTCCGCAATCCGTACTCGATATGAAGAATCCGATTGATATTGCAATAAAGCTCTTGGAATATGATGTCCAAGCAATTGCGAGCGCGATTACAGATATATGCAGCCGTAACCGATTCGGTAGCGACGTCGCGAACGAAGTGTTCATGGCTCTACCAAAGTCAATTTCCGGCGCAGTTTTAGTAAACATCGAAGATTTATCAATCGCGACGAAGCTTTTCGAAAACTGCGAGCCTGGGAGAGAAACGGTCGATTTAAGTAACAATAGCTCTACCGATCGAACGAAGAAGTTCTTTTTCCCTTACGGCTCAAGAAAAGCAATCTACGCCGGCGTAGAAATCCTCGAAATTGCGACTTCAAAAAACGAAACTCGCGCGGTTGAAATTTTCGAATCGATCTCGCGCATCCCACGCGCGTCGATCCTAAAACGCGCAGTCCTACAACAAGGCCCGCGTCCAGGCACTGAAACCGACTCAACGCGTCCGAATTCAAAAACGAAATGGATCGCTAAACTTCTCACGAAAATAGCTCCATCGAAAGCGACGCAAACTTGCGAATGCTTCCTCGGCGGCGAAGAAAACTCCTCCGCGAGATTCGAGACTCGTAAATCGTTCTTAGTCGACGTCTGCGACGAGCTCAAACGAAGCGACGATATCGAAGGTGCCTCCGCTTTCGCTAAGATTCTCGAATCTCGCCTGAATCTTTGATTTCTTAGTTCACTTTTTTCCGCGTGTAACCATTTATACTACTACTTCTACTATTCACTCGCTTTACGCTATGCGCGTTCTCAGCACGTTTTGTTCAAATCGAAAGCGTTCCAGATTTCCTTAAAAAAAATGCTTCAAATCTCCAAAGCGTATTTATAGCGAAGAAACAGAAATTAATGGGCTCGATCGATTTCAGGAAGCGCATCAAAAGCGTATTCAGCACGAAGAAGAAACAGCAATCGCGACAAGCTGTGGCCGAAGGCGTCAGTCACGAAATAAACGAACAAAGTGAATCTCAAAACGAGCGAAAATTAGAAGATTTGATCAGGAAATCATTGAACGAAGAAGCAAGGCGAGCGAAGGTAGTTGCGGCGCATACCGTTCAGTACGGCGATCGAAACGAAGTCAGAGTCGTAGAGAAATCTTTGAATAACGAGCACGAATTCAGCGCACCGAAGTTTTATTTGAGCGATCGAGTATTGAAGAACGAGTACATACAAAAATCAGTATTAACTGAATATCAAAGAAATATCGATATCAATACACCGATAAGGTTTTTCGTGAACGCGACGAAGGCGACTGCGCGGCGAGAGGAAGAACGAGTCAAGGGAAGTGATTCCGATAAGAAAAGGCAAATAATAGAGAGTTTAGATAAGAAGTTTTCGCGATCGCGATCGCCTTCTTTTGTTCAGTACGGATCGGCGAAGAAGTACGCTAAGATCGATCGTACAGAGTTTGGGAATACTTTGAAAAGTGATCGGTTCGAGCGAGCGGCTTTTGCGGGAGCGAAGAATTATAGCACGGCGAGTATACCAGGGTTCGGGAGAAGTCCTGCGTTGACTTATAATAATAACAGTTATCAGAGTGGTAAACGCGAGAGAGATCACAGACAATACGGCGCAGAGTCGTGGAGGAAGGTTATACCGACGCCTTTGGAGTTAGTGAAGAAAGCGTCGTTCAATAGAGAAGAAATTGAAAAAGCTTTAGAGAGCGAGTTTGTTGATTTAACGAACGAGGAAGAGTCCGCAGAGGAGGAGGAGATAATTGATTTAACGAACGAGTGTGCGCAGACGCCGGACGCGCCGGACTTTTTGCTCAGACGAACGAAGAGTGCGACTGCATCTGGAGGGAGGAAGATGGGCGCCGCGCCGAGTAGTTCAGGTGGCAATCATCATTCGTTGAAGAAAGCGAAAAGCGTCGAGATCGATGGAAAAAAAAGACGCAATCGTCGCATCGATATTTTCGGTAAAACTGCGCGAGAGGTCGTAGCAAATGCCTCTGAAGGCGATCAGCTGAGCGTCTACAAAGCGCAAATCGCTCAATACACCTCTGTTCGAGAAAAAGATGATAAGAAAGATGAAGAAGATGAACTCGCCGCGCAACGGAACTTACAGTTGGAAAACCACGATGATGACGACGACGGCGACGTAAAGAATGTAGAACAAGAAGAAACACCGAGAGGGACGGCGGTTACCACAACTGTAACAAAAATGGGTGGAACGCACACAAAGTTTAGAAATTCGCCTTTGTTGACACCTATTGAGCGAAAAGTAGACGCCTCTGCAAGATCGGCAAAACGCGAGATCGGTTTTACTACTACTAGTACTACTAATGAACAAGGGGCGAGAAAAACTAGAGACGATGATTTGGAAAAGCAGTTACAACGACTTCGGCTCGAACAACAGAAAAAACAAGAGTTGCGCGCGAAAGCAACGCAGGAGCGAATAGAGGCTGAAAAAGAAGCCGCGAAAGAGCCAATCAGTGTCGTAAGTGTTCCCGCGATTGTTGTTGACGTTTTCGATCAAACTTTGAACGACGAAGAAGATGAAAAGGTCGACGAAGCATATGATTGCCGAGAGTCGGCGCACATCGCGTGCGCAAAATTACCTGGGCAAGGTCTCATGCCTTTGAAAGGTAAAGATATTCATACATTGGCTCCAGTGACTTGGTTAAATGATGAAATCGTGAACTTCATGCTTGGTATGCTCGCTCGCAGACAACGCGAATTGTGTGGACCAGAAGGCCAACCGGGAGTTCATTTCTTCAACACGTTCTTTTTGAACAAATTATTTCAAGACGACGAAGTGTATGATTATAATAAGGTCAGACGATGGTCGACGGAGAAAAAGTGTGGATATTTACCAATCAAATGCGATAAAATTATCATTCCAGTTCATCAAGGAGTGCATTGGGTTCTAGCAGTGATTGATATCAAGAAAAAAGTCGTCTCTTATTACGATTCGTTATTAGGAAGAGACCGCAAAGTTGTTCAGAATTTGATTAGATACGTCATCGACGAAGCTGAAGACAAATTAAAAGAAAAGTGGGCCAGAGATGAGTGGAAGGAAGAGTTTCCGAGTAAAATTCCTCGACAAATGAACGGAAGTGACTGTGGAATGTTCATGCTTTCGTACGCCAGGTGCATCGCTGCCGATTACCCCGAATTCACGTTCGATCAATCTGATATGGTAAATTTACGCAGACGTTTATTGATGGAAATCTTAAACATTGGATTAGAACAACCAATAGATGATTAATAATAGTTAGTTAGTTAGTTAAAAAGAACAAAACAAAAGCGGAGAGGAGGGATGTATAGAAGAGGTTGAATGAACGAGCGGCTGGTGGTTATGAAAATAATCAAAAACATAATACAATAAAATATATAAATATAACAACAACATAAAGTATGAGAGCGCGAGGAAGTACATGCTATCTACGCGAGCGAGCGAGCGAGCGAACGAACGAACGGAAAGACGGTTATCATCACAACGTCTTATCCTTCTTCTTCCTACTCTTCAAGCTAAACATCTTTTTAAAGGACTTCCCTTTCGCCTTCTCCTTCCTCTTCGGCGCCTCTGGTTCGACCACGACGTTCGTCCCTCTCGGTGTAGCGACTTCGTCACCAACGAACACCGTTGGAGTTTCGTTCAACAAATCTTCCCGTTCTTCTTCTTCTTCTTCTTCGCGATAAAACTCTCTTCCACACATTAAACAATCCGCGACCTTTTTTGACTGCTCATCGAACTCTTCCCGCCTATAGACGTAGACGTAACTTAAACCACCGAGTTTAACTAACACGATCGCGCTCACGATTATCGAAGCCTCTGCTAACATATCACTTTTTTATTATCACTATTACTATTATCTATTATCTATTATCGCTACAGAGTATGTCTGCTCCTCCTTATTTAATTTGGGTGTTGAGAAAAAACAAAAAAGTACGTAAAGGGTGTTGTACATCTTTTTTAGACATACAGTAGGGTTTAGGGTTTCTGTACAGATGATGAAGCGCAAACAACCAAACTCAACGCTTAATAAACACACACATAAACACATAAACACAAAAAATATATACGCATCATAATAAGGTCTCTGGAATAAACAGTCAAACGTAAACGCACAGAGAGTGAGAGCGAGGGCGAGAGCGTTACCCTTTAAGTCGTTTTGGTTTTGATCAAAAGACTAAGAGAGGAGATTAAGAGCGAGATTGAGAGATATAGAAATAAGCATATACCGAGTAGATATAAACATTATTAGGTAGCACTTAAATGTTCTGTGTATCAATAAACTCGCAATCCGCCGTAGCAGTAGAACTGGAACGAAAACGAAGAACGATCAAGCCGAGAAGTGCGCAGGGTTTCAGCGCATTCGATCGATCGACATCTGCGTCATCGCTTTCTCGCGAGAGGAAGAAGAAGAGGAAGAAATTTTCGTCTTCCCTGAGTTCCACGTTCGATGACTCTGCGTCGAGCGCAAAAAAAGGAGAAGAGGAGGATTTTGATAAAAATGAAACGGTCGATAATGGGATCGTGTGGGAACTCGGGAAAAGGGCGAGTGAGAGCTTTGATGACGATGAAGAGAAAAGTACTGCTGCTGCGAATGCGATTGCGTCGTTGAGGTGGGCCGGGGAACCGGATGTCGTAGAAGCGGTATCGTCGTCTTCGACGCCGGTTGTAGTAGTAGCGAGTAAATTTGATGACGATGATGATGGTAAAAAAAATGAGAGCGATGGGAGCATTAACTCTATGTCAACAACAACAACGACGACAACAATGTCATCAACGACAGCAACGATTACGTCGATGACAGTGAGTTATAATAATAATAATAATAATAATAATAATAGCAATAGTAACACTAGCAGTAGCGGATATCAAAGGAAGTGGAAGAAACGAGATTTAGCGTGGGCGAGAGATGCAATACCATTTTATGTCATGTTACCCTTAGATGTGGTTTCTAGAGACGGTGTTCTTGAGAATAAGGAAGTTTTAGAAGTCGCTTTGGATGCCTTAGCTAGAGTAGGCGTCGATGGAATAATGGTCGACGTATGGTGGGGTATAGTCGAACGGAAAAGACCGAAAGCGTACGATTGGAAGCCTTACGACGAATTGTTTCAGATTTGTAAAAAGTTAGGTTTGAAAGTACAGGCCGTGATGAGCTTTCATGCGTGCGGTGCAAACGTCGGTGATGTATATGAAATAAAGTTACCGGATTGGGTATTAGAGTCTGGTATTCAAGATCCCGATTTGTTCTTCACGGATCAGTACGGCTATAGAAATCCAGAGTGTATTTCGTTATGGGCCGACGAAGCGAGAACGGTTGCAGGGAGAACGCCGAGAGAATGTTATCGCGATTTTATGGTTTCGTTTCGAGACACGTTTGCTGATTTGCTAAAGTCGACGATATCTGAAATCGCCGTCGGTTGCGGCCCATGTGGAGAGCTTAGATATCCTTCGTATCCTGAAAATAAGCGCTCACCGAACTCCTCGCAATGGCAATTTCCAGGGATTGGTGAATTTCAGTGTTACGATCAACGCGCTTTAGGTGCGCTGGCGAGACATGCCGCAGACGTAGGAAGAATTGAATGGGGTGGTTCTGGACCACACGATGTTGGAGGGTATAACAACTTGCCGCAAGAAACCGGTTTCTTTCGAGCCGATCGCGGGAGCTGGGATTCCGAATACGGTCAGTTTTTCTTAGATTGGTATGCTAAAGAACTCGTCAAGCATGGAGATAAGACGTTGCAAACTACGAGAGAAGTATTCGATTACGAAAAAACTGGAGTTGACGTAGCCATCAAGTGCGCTGGCGTGCATTGGTGGTACAACTCTCGCTCGCACGCCGCGGAGTTAACGGCTGGGTATTTCAACACGCGTTCGGGTGATTTTGTTCCAGAACGAGATGGATACGAACCAATTGTGAAGATTTGCGCAAAGTACAACGCGCGTTTGAATTTTACTTGCGTCGAGATGCTCGACGATGATCATCCTTGGTTCGCAAGGTGTGGTCCAGAAGGATTACTGAGACAAATTCGAACGGCGGCGGCGAAACATAACGTCAGAGTTGCCGGAGAGAACGCTTTGTGCAGATTTGATAGCACTGCGTATGATTTAATCATTAAAAATGCTCGAGGCGAAGGTGACGATGTTGAATTATGGATGACTGGAGAGAAGTTACCACCGATGGCGTGCTTTACATTTTTGAGAATGTCGAGAGAACTTTTTCAGCTTTACAATTTTAACAGTTTCAAAGAATTCGTGAAAAGAATGAAAGCGGCGACGGTGAGAAATAATTTAAGACTCTTATCGAAAACAAACCCATCATCATTAAAGGCTGATTCAGTTTACAACAACAACAACAACAACGACAACAACAACCACAACAAGACAAGCGACGATAACAACAACAGTAACAGTAATAACAGTAGTGATAATAATAGTAGCAACAACAACAACAATAGCAGCAACAACAACGCCGAGGCCAGAAGAATGACCGGAAACGCGTATATTAATACGCTCGGAGGAGGCAGCATGGACGACGATGAGTACGATTTAGAGGAGCTAGCAGATGGCTTTGCAGAAAAAGGAGATGCGCCGGAGCTTTCTGCGCAAGTGAGATCTATCGTACAACTCATGTCAGAATTGTAATAAAGAACGTCGCCGAGGAGGGATGCGAAAAACACACCATACAATTTGTAACAATCATAAAAAAAGCGGGGGGAGAGAGAGAGAGAGAGAGTTTATGAATGAATATAATCGGTACTACACAAATGTGAGTAATTTAAAGTGCTTTTTGCTATATAATAATTTTGATGATGATGATGATGTTTTTGTGTCTGTTTTTGTTCTCTCGACACTCAGAGCATGGGAAGGATGTTCGCTAATATAATCTCTCTCGCATTCAATCTCTCACTCTCTCTCTTTATTTTATATTACTTTCTCGAAAACGCGCTCGATATGAAACTTAATAAAGAAAAATGTCCTACTAAGAACGAGATAAAAGCTACGACGATGACCCAAGTGAGCGAAAGCTGTCTCGATCCAGGTTTCAACGATTTCGACAACTCCGTTTGCAATTGTCTATTTCGTTTTTGCATCGTTTGAATCGTCGCCTCCATACTCGCCTTATCGCCCGTAGGTCTCGCCTGCGCCGCCTGCGCTTGTTTCACTACGCCACCACCGGACGTACCAGTAGACATCTGTTGCTTCGTCGAAAAATATCTATTCAAACTCGGTCCACTACCATCAGTCTCCTTATCTTCTGGCACCGAAGCAGGTAACCCGCCTGCTTCGGTGAACACAACCTTCAACTTCGTCTCTTGAATCTTCTTCCCTTCCTTTGTAAATAAACTCGGAACGTCGTCGCCGTCGCCCTTCTCGGCGACACAGTTTTGTACCAAAAACTTATCCCGGCAATTCTCTAAATCACTCGGTACCTCTTTTTGTGCTTGCATGATCACCGTTACGACCGTAGTCGCACCGGCCGGGACGATCCCAGTATTCGGTTTCACGCAATACTTCTTCGGCGCCGTCGTCTTCACCTTAAACGCTTGATCCGATTGCGTCGGGTTATGTACCGTCAAATCCGTCGCGATCTGTTTCTTCAGTTCGACTGCACTCGACGCAATACGTAACAATAAATAATAACAATTGAACACGGAGACTTCGTCAGTACTATTATCGAAGTAAAAATATAAACAATCGCGGCTTCATCGTTCGCTTAAAAATCATCCGCTTCGTACTCATCATCTCTCTTTAAAACAGGAGCCGTTGAACACAAAAACAAAAACTCTCTGTCTTAAATCACGTTTCTTTACGCTCTCGTAAACGAATGACGCAATGGAAACAAACAAAAATGCGACGCGCGATATACACACACACACACTTGCGATGATCCAGTTTTATTCAATCTCTTTCGCTCGATCGATTGGATCGATCTTGGTAAGTTTCTTTGACCAAAACGCAATTCGTGGTACAAAAAAGAGTTCCAAATCATAACCAAAATTGGAAAACTGGACCCAGTAAACGATAGATAGATAAGTAAACATAAAATCACTGGAAAGAACGCATCGCGCGAAAACGAATGCAAACTTCGATTATCGCGTGTGTTCAATTTTGCGTACATTTGAACGGAAGTTGTTCTTGAGGCGTAATAACGAGTCCGGCATTGTTTGGATCTTGCCCCATTTCAATGCAGAGTTTTTAGCCTTCTTCGTGTGTCCGTGAACGTTTTATTCTCTAAAACGCGTTCGCAGTAAAACACGCGCTCTTCCTGCTAAAGAAAGCTTCAGAGAACGCTAGAGAGCGAGAGAGTGTTTCGTGAATTTGCTGATTCGGTCGTTTCGTTGCCTGTTTGTGCAGAACTCGTTTTTTAATTATTATTATTATTCGTTTTTTAGAAATCTTCCCAGCAAATTTAAAGAAAGACAATTAAGGAGTTTTGGTTAAGGAGTTAAGTAAGGGGAAGAAAGTCGAACGAATGAGTGAACGTGATCGAGAGAATTTGAGTTATATATAGATTTCATGCCTATCAAAGAGCGCGTGAAGACGAGCGAACGAGTGTTCTTCTACGGTCTCGCGAGTACGCGAAAGAGAAGATTTGGTTCGCCGGCAGTCGCGCGAAAGACGACTGCGAGGCGGCCGACGCGCTTCGTCTCCAGCGAACGTCGAGTCTCGTGGAAGATCAAGAAGAAGTGGTGTTACTTAGGCCAACCACGTGCGTGGGTTCATGAAGGCATCTAAAGCATCGGCTTCTTTACTTCCTTGTTTTGGATGCATGTCGTATTGCCATCTCGCGGTTAACGGTAAGGACATTAAAATACTTTCGATGCGACCGCCAGTTTTTAGGCCAAAAGTAGTCCCGCGGTCGTAAACCAAGTTGAATTCGACGTATCTTCCACGACGCATTTGTTGCCACTCTTTCTCTTCTTGCGTGAACTTGTCATCTTTATGTTTCGCGACTAATGGGATGTACGCTGGGACGACTGCACCGGCCATATCCGTCGCAAACGCCAATAACTCTTCCTTCGAGCGATCGTTCATATCATCGAAGAATACGCCGCCGACGCCTCTTCGTTCGCCTCGGTGCTTAATCATGAAATAATCATCGGCCCATTGTTTAAATCGTGGGTAGAAATCTTTGTCGTGCTTATCGCACGCTTTTTTCAACGTCCCATGAAAATGCGCGACGTCGTCGTTGAAGATATACGAAGGCGTTAAATCCGTACCGCCTCCGAACCACCACGCTCTCGGCGCTCCAGGATCTTCCCTCGGTGAATCGGTCTCAAAATAACGATAGTTAAAATGAACCGTAGGCGCCATTGGATTAATTGGATGCATGACTGACGAAATACCAGCGGCGAAGAACGGAATAGTTTCCGTGCCGGCGCCTTGACCGCCAGTCGCGGCTCTGTACGCCTCTGGAGGCATTTGCCCGTACACGACGGAGACGTTAATCCCAGCCTTCTCGAACACGGTACCGCCTTGCAGGACTCTGGAAATACCTCCACCGCCACCAGGTCTTTCCCACGCGTCTTCATGGAACTTACCTCCGTCCAGTTCCTCGACAGCCTTGCATATCTCGTCCTGCGCTCGTCTGACCATTTTCTCAAATTTCGCCCTCATTTCGTTATTATCTCCCTCTCCCCCAGGTCTCAACAACGTCAAAGGCGCTTCATCGATCTTTATCTCTTCTTCGATCATGGCCATCTTTATCTCGTTTTTAACCCTTTTTCTCGCTATAACGAATTTCTTAGTAGTAGTAGTATTCCTGGCTA
>Ga0114998_10001615_pt1 | contig 17455 bp, 10 predicted proteins | sample ArcticOcean_MG_C_5_FD_87044 | JGI IMG/M metagenome (GOLD analysis project Ga0114998, IMG submission 87044) | Marine microbial communities from western Arctic Ocean - ArcticOcean_MG_CB4_138 | ecosystem: Environmental > Aquatic > Marine > Oceanic | place: Arctic Ocean: Canada Basin | collected...
GGAGCAATAATATATTCTTTAGCTCAACAATTTAAAAACACTACAGTCTCATTTGTTGGAGCAATGTTAATTTTAGTTGGATATTCAATAGCAGGGGAATTAACCTCAGATATTGATAATGAGAAAATTGCAGCTCTTGTTGATACTTTTGGAATTGGGACTTATAATATTACTTCTAAATACTATACCCCACTTGAAAAAAACACTCTAAATCCCTCATTATCAGGATTACTTTTATATAATAGGATTATTTGGATTGGTCTTGCCTCTCTAATTCTGTTGGCTTCATATTCAAGATTCACTTTTTCTACTAAAAAAACCAAAAAGAATAAAATTAAAGCTGAAACTGTAAATAATGAATTACTAGTTTCTGTAAAATCACTTCCAGAATCTAAGATAAGTAAAGACTCTATGTTTACTCATTTTAAAAGTTTTTTTAAACTTAACATGAGTAGTATATATAAACACGTAACTTTTAAAATATTATTTGTTTTTAGTATTATTCAACTAATAGCAGGACTTGCTTCAGGGTATGAATATTTTGGTCTCAAATCATACCCTCTTACCAACTTAATGATTGATCAAATTAGTGGTTCCTCTGGCTTATTTATAATCATCATTTTAGTCTTTTTTAGTGGGGAATTAGTTTGGAGAGATCGTGATGTCCAAATAAATGAGGTTATTGATTCAACTCCACATTCTTCTTTAGTCCCACTTTTCTCTAAAGCTTTATCACTACTTTCTTTATCCATATTAATTCATTTTGCACTTGTTTTTGTAGCTGTAATTTATCAATTATCAATGGGCTATACTGAGATTGAGTTTTCTTTATATCTCAAAGACTTTATATATAATTTATTCCCTTTATATTTTACTATATGTGCTGCTGTTGTTGCAATTCAAGTTATTGTAAATAATAAATACATAGGTTATGTTGTGTCAGTTATTGTCCTATTAGTCTTGGATATCATATTGGTAGTTTTAGATATAAGTTCTAATATGATTTCATTTGCCGCGACTCCATATATGATATATTCTGATTTAAATGGTTTTGGGCCAAGTAATATAGGAGTCTTTTGGTTTAGTGTTTACTGGATGTTATTTGCAATGTTTTTATTTACTTTATCAGGATTTATTTGGAATAGGGGTACAGTAAAAAATTTTAAAGAACGACTTAATGGCTTTAAGAGTAATATCACTAGACCTTATGTAATTATAGTTTCCTTAATAGGACTGTTTTGGATAGCGGTATCGTTTTTTGTGTATTATAATTCTCAAATATTGAATACATACAATTCAATTGATAAGTCTGAAGAACTTGCTGTTTCTTATGAGAACATTTATAAAAAATTTAATACTCTTCCTCTCCCTAAAATAATTGAGGCAAAATATAATATTGATATTTATCCAAAAAAGAAAAGTACTGATGTATTAGCTTTATTAACTGTTATAAATGACGGTAAAAAACCAATTGACAGTATCCTTTTAAATGTAAATAAACAATGGGATCTAACTTTTGATTTTCCTAATGCTTCCATAATTAGTAAAGATGATGATCATGGTGTTCATTTTTATGGTATTAATCCTCCAATGCTTCCTGGTGATACATTGATTTTGAAAATCAATAATAAGTTTGAAACGAAAGGATTTTCTAATGGTGGGGAAACAACTAGTATTGTTAAAAACGGTTCTTTTTTAAATAATTTTGAAATTTTGCCTGATGTAGGTTATAATTCAAATAAAGAATTAAGTGATAAAAATAAAAGAAATAAATTAGGTTTACCTCCAAAGCAACGTATGCCAGAATTAGAGATTGATTGTGGTGTGAATTGTAATAAAAACTATCTCACGAATGGTTTTTCAGATTATATTAATGTAGAAACTATAATTTCCACAAGTAATGATCAAATTGCAATAGCTCCTGGATCTTTAATTAAAGAATGGATTCAAGATGACAGAAAATATTATCAATATAAAGTTGATCATCCATCTCAAAACTTTTATTCTTTTATATCTGCAGATTATAAAATAGCTAAACGAAAATGGAATGAAATCGATATTGAGATTTATTACGACTCAAAACATTCTGTAAATATTGAAATGATGCTAGATGCTGTGGAAAGGTCTCTTGAGTATTACACTGAAAATTTTGGACCTTATTACCATAAACAATGTAGAATAATTGAATTTCCTAGATTTTCTAATTTCGCACAAGCTTTTCCAGGAACTATGCCTTATTCTGAATCTTTCGGTTTTATAATTGATCTTGAGGATGCAGAAGATAATAATGTAATTGATGCTGTAATTGCTCATGAGATGGCTCATCAATGGTGGGCTCACCAAGTGGTTGGAGCAGATATGCAAGGTGGCACTATGTTAAGTGAGGCATTTTCAGAATACTCATCCTTAATGACTCTTAAGAAAATGGCAAAAACACCAATGAAAATGAGAGAAATGTTAAAATATGATCACGATAGATATTTAAGAGGGAGATCAGGTGAACGTGAAAAGGAATTGCCTCTATATAAAGTAGAAAACCAAAGTTATATCCATTATGGAAAAGGAAGCGTTATTCTTTATGCTTTACAAGATTACATTGGTGAAGATAAAGTCAATAGTTCAATGAAAGACTTTTTAGAGCAATACAGATATAAAACTCCTTACCCAACCTCATTAGATTTTTTAGATATATTAGAATCAAAAATACCAGATTCTTTGAATTATTTAATTGATGATTGGTTTAAAGAAATTACACTTTATGATAATAGATTAAAAAAAGCTACCGCAAAAAAACTTGAAAATGGGAAATATGAAGTTAAAATTGAAATTGCTGCATCAAAAATAAAGGCTGACTCTTTAGGTAATGAAATAGCAGTAACTTTAAATGAATGGATTGATATAGGTGTCTTTTCAGATATGGATGAAAAAGAGCTTATTTATCAGAAAAGAGTTAGGGTAAATGATACTTTGATGAATTTCTCTATGGTAGTCGATTCATTACCATTAAAGGCAGGTATAGACCCTAGACATATTTTAATTGATAGAGTATTTGATGATAACATAAAAATAGTTGTTATCGAATAATTTTCTTTATTCTATCACTAATAATTTTAGACTTTATTATAGTAACTACCCTACTGTGTTTTTACAAAGAACTTTAATGAAAAACCCTCCAATTTGGAGGGTTTAATATTTTCGGTAATATTAATCGTATTTAGTTTATTAAAGATCTAATTTAAACTTAACACGTCTACTATCAGCTCTACCTTTTGCAGTTTTGTTATCACCAATTGTTTGGCTTTCTCCATAACCTATGATATTTAGTCTTTTAGCATCTATGCTTTTAGAGATTAGGTATTCTTTTGTAGTGATTGCACGTTGTTCAGATAATTTTTGATTATAATTGGAACTACCTTCACTTGAGGCATGTCCCTCGATAGTAATAGAAGTTTTAGGATATTTATCTAAAAGTTCTTTAACCATTTCAAGAATTATTATATCACCTGAATCTAATTGGCTACTTGCGGCCAAGAATGAAAATTTATTAATTTCACTATTTATAAACTCTATAAAATCAGTAGGCTCTTTAGGGCATCCATTGTTTTCTTTAGGACCAGCTTCATTTAGACAATCATCATCCTTGTTGGGGACTCCATCTTTATCATCATCTGCCCAAGGACAACCATTGTTTTCCTTAGGACCAGCTTCATTTAGACAATTATCATCCTTGTTGGGAACTCCATCTTTATCGTCATCTGCCCAAGGACAACCATTATTATCAATTTCTCCTGCTTGATTAATGCATTTGTCGTCTCTATCAAGAACACCATCATTGTCAATATCAGAAGTTTGTTCTTTTATAATTTCTTTTATTGATTCTGAATCACATTTGATTATCACCTCAACATAGCTATCCCCTTTTTTTATTTTTATTTTTTTGGTCTGACAACCTTTTTTAGTTGTGATAAGTTGAATTGGATAATTATAATTAGTGCTCAATGTAAATGCACCATTTTTTACAGTTTTTTTTCCGGAATAATACCCCGCCCCAGATAAACTATTAGGTTTAAGAGTAACTATAGCATTCTCTATTAAAGTTCCAGTATTTTTATCTTTAACTAATCCACTAACTGAGATTTGTGAATACCCTAATATTGGAAACATTAAAATAGCAAAATATATTTTTATCATTTTTTATAGATTTATATAATTTTGGTTAATAAGTTGCTAATATAGATTTATTCTATAATTAAGATCACAAAGAATTTTTGGAATCAGCATAGTACATTATAGATCTGAAAATTCCAGTTCTATAGATCCTGTTTTGGTTAAGTATTTGCTTCATTCTAAGAATAAAATTTGGTATTTTTAGTACTCACTTAAAATTAATATTTTCAACTATTAAATTCATCCTATGAATCGCTCCAAAACTTTTCTTTGTATAGTAACATTACTATTTAGTTTTTTTTCAGTTAAAGCACAAATTACAGATCAAGACACACAAATTCCTGAAGAGTTTTATAATCAGCTGGAATGGAGAAATATTGGTCCTTTCAGAGGTGGTCGCTCTCTTGGAGCGGCAGGAAGCCCAGGAAGGATAAATGAATATTATTTCGGAGCTACAGGAGGAGGCTTATGGAAAACCGTTGATGGAGGAACCGAATGGTTTCCCGTTACAGATGGTCAAGTAACTAGTTCATCTGTCGGTGCAGTAGCAGTGGCTGAAACCAATCCTGATATCGTTTATATAGGAATGGGAGAAGTACAGCTTAGAGGGAGTATAACGCAAGGAGATGGTGTTTATAAGACCATAGATGGAGGAAAAACTTGGAGACACCTAGGTTTAGAAGAAACCCAAGCTGTTTCTCGTATTCGTATTCACCCAACAAATCCTGACATAGTATACGTAGCAGCATTAGGACATCCTTATGGTGATAATCCAGAGCGTGGTGTTTTTAAAAGTACTGATGGAGGAAATACTTGGACGAAAACATTATTTGTTAGTGAAAAAGCTGGCGTAGTAGACTTGATTATAGACCGAAACAATCCAAATATTTTGTATGCAACTACTTGGCAAGTACAACGTAAAGCATGGAAAATGTGGGGAGGGGGACCAGATTGCAAACTTTGGAAAAGCACTGATGGTGGAGAAACTTGGTCAGATTTAACTCAAAATACTGGAATGCCAGAAGGGCCAATAGGAAAAATTGGAGTAACTGTTTCACCTGCTGATTCAAATAGGGTTTGGGCAATTGTTGAAGCAAATGAAGGAGGTGTTTTTAGATCTGATGATGCTGGAAAAACGTGGATTCGTACTAATGATGAACGTAAATTAAGACAACGTGCTTTTTACTATTCCAGAATTTATGCAGATCCTTGGAACAAGGATATTGTTTACGGATTAAACACAGGCTTGTACAAATCAATTGATGGAGGTAGAACCTTTGATATTACCATTAAAGTACCTCATGGCGATAATCATGATTTATGGATAGACCCTAACAATCCTGATCGCATGATTAATGCAAATGATGGTGGTGGAAACGTAACCATTAATGGAGGGAAGACCTGGACAGAACAAGATTATATCACAACACAATTGTATCATGTAATGACCACAAGTGATGTACCGTATCATGTAGCTGGTGCACAGCAAGACAATAGTACAGTAGCTGTTCCAAGTGATGGTTGGAATCATAAACAAGCTAGAGGTCCAAATCATGGTTGGTACTATGCTGTTGGTGGTGGAGAAAGTGGCTGGATAACTCAACATCCCTCTAAAAAAGATATTTTTTATGCAGGAAGTCAAGGCGCCTTATTAACACGCTACGATCGAAGCAATGGTCAAAATAGAGATATTCAAGTGTATCCGCGCTTTTTTTCTGGAGAACCCGCAAGTGCACTTCCTGAACGCTGGCAATGGACATTCCCGATAATGTTTGCACCACAGGATGAAAATGTCATGTACACATGCTCACAGCATGTATGGAAAACAAATAATGATGGTCAATCATGGGAAAAAATAAGTCCAGATTTAACCTATGCTGATCCTTCAACTTTAGGAAAAACAGGAGGTGTAATTACCATGGATATGAATGGTCCTGAAATTTATGCAACAGTATTTGCCTTAGCTCCTTCAAATCATGATATTAATACAATTTGGGCTGGATCTGATGATGGTAAAATGCATATCACCAGAAATGGAGGAAATAATTGGGAAGACATTACACCTAAAGAACTTCCTAAGTTTTCTAGAATTAGTATTATTGATGAATCTACTCACAATCCTGGAACTATATATATTGCTGCAAATAGGTATCAAGTTGATGATAGAGAGCCTTATGTTTTTAAAACTCATGACTACGGAAAAACATGGACAAAAATAATCAACGGTATTAAAAAAGGTCATTTTGCAAGAGCTGTAAGGGAAGATCCCGTTAGACCAGGTTTATTGTTTTTAGCAACTGAACATGGCGTATATTTTTCTATGAATGATGGTGAATTATGGCAGAGTTTACAATTAGAACTTCCTGATACACCAATCCGTGATTTGGTTGTAAAAGACAATGACGTCGTAATAGGATCTCACGGTAGAGGGTTTTGGATTTTAGATAACATACAGCCACTTCGTCAGTTTAAAGGGGAAATGATTAATCAATCAGCTATACTTTTTAAACCTGCAGATGCTATTAGAGGAATATATGATGCTGATATTCAGTATTATTTAAATAAGCAACCAGATTCTATTGTTTTTGAAATTTTGGATTCAAATGACAACGTTATATCTACTCATACTGGAGATAAACCAAAATATGAAGTTGATCCAAATATCTCCTGGTGGCGAAGAGGTGGATCAACTAAGCCAACAACATCTAAAGGAATGAATAATTTTTCATGGGATTTACGCTATCCTGGAGCTACAACTTTTGATGGTATGATTATCTGGAGCGCTCGCCCTGCAAGAGGTCCTAAAGCTCCTATTGGAGATTATAAAGTTCGAGTAACTGCTGGAGATTATATTGAAACACATGATTTCAAAATAAAAATGATTCCAAATTTAAAAGGTATTACTGAAAAAGACCTACAAGAACAATTTAACCTTGCTTCAAAAATTAGAAATAAAACAAGTTTAGCAAATGAGACGGTAATTAAAATTCGTGATATTAAATCAAAGTTGAGCGATGCAAAAAGCAAAATATCTAATTCAAATTATAAAAAAACGGTAATTCCCTTTTTACATAAAATTTCAGCAATAGAAGAAAATTTATACCAAGTAAAAAATCAATCAGGACAGGATCCTCTTAATTTTCCAATTAAATTAAATAATAGATTAGCCTCATTAAGACGAAGTATTGAGAATGGTGATGCGAGACCAACTGATGGAGCATATAAAGTGTTTAATGAACTTTCAGCGGAACTAGAACAGTATCTTGAGAAATTAAATCAAATTCTAGGATCAGATTTACCAAAAGTCAATCAACTAATGAAAAGAGCTAGAAAAAAAGAAATTGTTAAAATAAGCAGAGAAAAGAAAATAAATAAGCTAATATGAATGTTGTGTAAAAGATAACCCTCCAATTAGGAGGATTATTAATTTATTACTTTGATCTTATTTGGTTGAAATTATTCTTTTATAAATAGGACAGTAGCCAATAGCATATTGTTTTATTAAGGTTTAGTAAAACAAAATGTGCCTGCTGAGATGCATTTGTACCCCGAAGGAGGGCATGGGTATTGTTTTGCAATAGGAAAGGGTCGCCTTCAAGGGATGGACCGATCGTTTATATGAGTGGATTCGCGAATTAGAATGATAAAATAGTAAGAATTTTACAGTTTAGTAGACTAGCTAATAATTATAAAGGTGAGCATCTTAGTAAGATAGACACTAGCCTAAAAAAAACTTCAAAGGAATATTAGATTAGGGCAATGATGCTGAGTAATAGAGTTAAGCTAGACCATTACCAATTAAAGACGATACATTATAGCAGAAACACTATAAATTTTTGCTAAATGATTTAATAAATGAGTTGAACTCAATTTTCATTTTTTTATCTATTATACCTATTTTAGGATCAAAATTTTGACTAAAATTTGGAAGGGAAAAGCTAGGAATATCTAATTGACCACCTTTTGAAATTCTATCATGTGCCATTTTAAGAACAGTAATTGCTCCTCTTGCTCCATCAGAGGTAGCTATTAAAAACATTGGTTTGTTGAACCAAACGATTTTTTCAACTCTTGAAATCCAATCAAAGATATTTTTGAAAGCAGCAGTATAAGCCCCATTATGCTCAGCAAAAGAAATTATAATCCCATCAGCAGAACTCAATGTATTTTTAAATTTATATGCCTGTTTAGGAATACCAAATTCATTTTCATAATCCACACTGTAAATCGGCATTTCAAAATCATTTAGATCTAATAAATTAACTTCGGCATCTTCAATTTGTTTTGCTGCAAAATTCGCTAAAATTTTATTAATGGATTTCTTTGATGAACTAGCACCAAAAGCAACAATTTTTTTCATCACGGTTAATTTTAATTTAAACAAAAATACGTTTAAACTATTTACGCTTGTAATATGGGCAAGCTAATTATTGAAGATTGACTAATTCTAATTAAAGAAAATGTAGTAAGGAATAATTACCTATGAATCCCAACAAATAGAACCAAAATACAGTGAATACTATAGTAGATCTATGGGTGCTCGTGTTTTGGTCACCCTGCAATTTTTAATAATATCAAAACAGTCTATTTTTTATCATTTTCACTTCATTATAAGCATATTTTAGTCATTTTTGATCGATTTTAATTCATATCAGTCATTTTTTAAAATAATTTTTTTTAGACTTTAGGGAGACATTCAACTTGTTTTAAATAGTTTTAGTTACTTTCCACTTAAATAAATTAAAAATTAAAAATGAAAAATATTGCAATTACTTTATTAATAATGGTGTCTTATCTTTTAAATGCTCAAGAAGAATTGGGGTATCAGATTCCCAAGAAAGAGCTATTGGATCTAATAGATGTTGATTTAGCTCCAACTGTATTGCGAAACACTAAAAACACTGTTATGGTGCTTCTATCGCGTTCTACTTACAAAAGTATAGCTGACTTATCAAGAAAGGAACTTCGCATCGCAGGGCTTCGCGTAGATCCAAAGCGTTTTATTGGAAGTAGAACTACTTATTATAATAAAGTTGAATTAGTAGATTTTGAAAAAGGGAAGACACGTTTACTTGTAGCTGGACTTCCAAATAAACCTCAGTTGACAAACTTTATCTGGTCACCAGATGAAAAAATGATAGCAATGACTCACACTTCAGATTCAAGTGTTGAACTTTGGACTTTAGATGTTACTACTAGAAAAGCAAAAAAACTGAGTTCACAACCAATTAATGCAACTATGGGGAATAGTATAAATTGGTTCAAAAGTAGTAAGGAGTTGTTAGTGAAATTAATACCTAAAGACAGAGAGGATATTATTGATCAATCTGTAGTTGTTCCAACGGGTCCAAAAGTCACTGAAAATAATGGAGAAAAAGCTCAAAATCGAACATATCAAGATCTGATTAAGAATCCTACAGATGCTAAAAATTTCACTCAACTGAGTAGATCAGAAATTTATAAGATTGATCTGAATGGCAACAAAAGCCATTTTTTAGAAGCACGGATGTATAGAGGTGTAAGTGTGTCTCCAGATGGCAAATATGTAATGGTATCATTTGTAAAAGAACCTTTTTCTTATCTAGTACCTTATTATCGTTTCCCTACCGAAACCCATGTTTATGATTTGGATGCGCAACTAGTTAAATTAATATCTGATAATCCACTTCAAGAGGTCCTTCCAAAAGGATTTATGGCGGTAAGCACCAATAAACGAGACATTGGATGGCGTAAAGATAAACCTTCTACCATTTATTATGTGGGGGCATTAGACAAAGGAAATCCTGAAATTAAAGTTCCTTATAGAGATGCATTGTATGAGTGGGAAGCTCCTTTCGGCCAAAAGTCAATTTTATTGACAAAAACAATAAACCGATACGCTGGTATAATTTGGGGCAACGATTTAAATGCAATCATCTATGACAGATGGTGGAATAGTCGGAATTCAAAAACATATACATTCTCACCCTCTAAGCCTGATATTCCAGCTAGAGTTATTGTTGATCGGAATTATCAAGACAGATATAGTGATCCAGGTGACTTTGTCACTCGAAAGGGAAAGTACGGTGAAAACATCTTAGCCTTGGATGGAAATAATGCTTTTCTTTTGGGTGATGGTTTTTCTGAAAAAGGACAATTTCCATTTTTGGATCAGATTAATTTGAAATCAAATAAAAAAAATCGCACCTATCAGTCGACTTATACAGATAAATTTGAACAGCTTTATGATTATGACATTATTGAAAAAAAATTAAGTATTCGAATCGAATCTAAAAATGAATACCCAAATTACTTCACGAGAAGTCTAGATAAAAAACACACACTTAAACAACAAACCTTTTTTGAAAACCCATTTAAAAATCTTGAAAATGTTGGGAAAGAACTCATTTCATATAAACGGAAAGATGGACTAGATTTAAGTGGTATTCTTTATACTCCAGAAGGTTTTGATAAAAATAATCCAAAACAATTACCCATGATTTTATGGGCGTATCCTAGAGAATACAAAGATAAATCTAGTGCTGCTCAAAAAATAAATAATCCCAATCGATTTTTATACCCAAGTTGGGGTTCCCCAATTTATTGGGTAACACAGGGGTATCTTGTTTTAGATCGAGCTGCTTTCCCAATTATAGGCGAAGGAACGGATGAGCCTAATGACAGCTTTCGGACACAATTAGTTGCCAATGCAGAAGCTGCGATTAATGCTGTTGTAGAGAAAGGATATGCTGATAGAAATAGAATAGCTGTAGGCGGACATAGTTATGGAGCATTTATGGTAGCTAATTTGCTTAGCCATTCTAATTTATTTGCTGCAGGAATAGCGAGAAGTGGTGCTTATAATAGAACATTAACTCCATTTGGTTTTCAAAGTGAATCTAGATCTTATTGGGAAGCTCCAGAAGTATATTATACTATGTCACCTTTTATGCATGCTGATAAAATGAAAACCCCTTTATTATTAGTTCATGGTGAAGCAGACAATAATTCAGGAACTTACCCTTTACAGAGTGAGCGATATTATAATGCTCTCAAAGGTCTTGGCGCAACAACAAGATTAGTCATGTTTCCAAAAGAAAGCCACGGATATAGAGCTAAAGAAACAATTCTTCATCTCATTTGGGAACAAGATCAATGGTTAGAAAAATACGTTAAAAACAGAAAAACTTTTTTAAAATTCACAAAACACAAACCTAAAGGATAGTCTTTCCTCCATGTAAACATCTAGCTATAAGTCAAGTTAGGCATTTCAAGAAAAAAATTAAAGATGGGAGACAACAAGAAGAGATTAATTTTTTAAAGAAAATATTTTATGTTCCTATATAACATATTGCTATTGAATATCCAGCTGGAATTATGAGTACAGTAATTAGAAATCCCAATCTATATGATTTTTAGTTCCTTGCCAATTTTAATGAAGGCTGCAATAGCTTTATCTAGATGTTCAATTTTATGGCTAGCTGAAAGTTGAACTCTAATTCTTGCTTTTTGAATTGGAACTACTGGGAAGAAAAAACCTATAACATAAATCCCTTCATCTATGAGCATATTTGCCATTGTTTGAGATAATTTGGCATCGTATAACATAACCGGAACTATAGCAGCGTCTGCTCCTAGTAAATCAAATCCTGCGGCTTCCATTCCGTTTCTAAAGTAATTGGTGTTCCATTCTAATTTATCACGTAAAGAAGTGTCTCGAGTCAAAATTTCAAAAACCTTTAACGATCCACCAACTATTGCTGGAGCTAATGAATTCGAAAACAAGTAAGGTCGTGAACGTTGGCGTAATATTTCAATAATTTCTTTTTTACCTGTAGTATAGCCTCCCATAGCTCCGCCTAGTGCTTTTCCAAAAGTTCCAGTTATAATATCGACTCTTCCCAAAACATTTTTCAACTCAATTGTACCTTTCCCATTTTCACCAATAAAACCAGCAGCATGACATTCATCAACTAAAACTAAAGAATCATATTTGTCTGCTAAATCACAAATTTTATCTAGCTGAGCAACAATCCCATCCATAGAGAAAACACCATCTGTAACAATAATTTTAAAGCGATATTGCTGTTTATTGACCTCAATAAGTTGACTTTCCAGATCTTCCATGTCATTGTTGGCGTATCGATATCTCGCCGCCTTACACAAACGCACCCCATCTATAATTGAAGCATGATTTAGAGAGTCAGAAATTATTGCATCTTCTTTGGTTAGAAGCGGTTCAAAGACACCTCCGTTTGCGTCAAAAGCAGCAGGATACAAGATAGTGTCCTCGCAACAAAAAAAATCAGCTACCTTTTGTTCTAATTGTTTATGAATATCCTGAGTTCCACAAATAAATCGAACCGAAGACATTCCGAAACCATGAGAATCTAAAGTCCCTTTTGCAGCTTGAATAACCTCTGGATTATTTGACAATCCCAAATAATTATTAGCACAAAAGTTAATCACTTTTTCACCAGTATTTAATATTATCTCTACATCTTGAGAAGATAAAATTATTCGTTCTTCTTTGTATAAGCCGGCATCTTTTGTTGCCTGTAATTCTTTTTTTAAATGTTCTTTTATGGATCCGTACATACTATTTTATGCGTTTAGTAGTTTTGTTTCTTTTAATTTTCGAATCATTAATTCTGTCATTTGATCAATATCAAACGAAGGTTTCCAATTCCAGTGGTTTCTAGCAAAAGAATCATCTACACTTGATGGCCAGCTAGATGCAATTTCTTCTCTAAAATCAGGCTCATAAATGATTTTAAACTTAGGATAAATTTTTTGAATAGAATTAACTAATTCTGCAGGAGAAAAGCTCATACCCGAAAGATTATAAGAGGTTCTAACTTTTACGCTCTCTTTTGGTGCATCCATAAGCTTAATTGTAGCTAAAATGGCATCCTCCATGTAAATCATAGGCAGAGTTCTACTCTCGCTTAAAAAGCATTTAAAATCAATTTCTTGAACAGCTTTATGGTATATATCTATTGCATAATCTGTTGTTCCTCCACCCGGTGATGATTGGTACCCAACAATTCCTGGGTATCTTAAAGAGCGTATGTCTAGATTGTATTTTTTATAATAATATTTAGACCAATTTTCACCTGCTGCCTTACTAATTCCGTAAACTGATGAAGGGTTTAAGACGTAATCTTGGGGTGTTTTAACTTTTGGAGCATTATCTCCAAAGACAGCAATTGAACTTGGAAAAAATACTTTGTTTATTTTTTTTAGCACAGAGATTTCCAGAATATTTAAAAAGGTTTTTATGTTAATGTCCCAAGTATGTAAAGGAGTTAATTCTCCATTTGCTGATAAAATTGCTGCTAAATGATAAATTTGAGTAATGTGATGCTCTTCGACTAAATACTTTAATCGCTCAAAGTCTGAAACATCTAAAGTTTCAAATATTCCTACAAAGTTTATTTTTGTACTTATGTCTGAAGCAATAACATGATTTATTCCATGCTTATCTTGAAGTTTTTTCACAAGAACTGAACCTAATTGACCGTTTGCTCCTGTTATTAATACGTTCTCCTTTGACATATTCACTTAAGTTTAGCTATAAACGAAATTATGTATTAGATAATAAAATAAACTATATTATCTTTTATTTTATCTAAAATAGATGTTTTTATCTTCAAAAAATTTAATTTATAGGTAATTTTACTTTCGCTAACTAGTTTTATATTAATTTAAAGTAAAATTATTCCCAACATGGAAACGATAGACGATACTGATTTGAAAATTCTTAGAATTCTTCAGGAAAATTCTAAAATCACGACAAAAGAAATTGCAGAAATACTAAGCCTTAGTGCATCTCCAGTTTACGAAAGAACTCGCAAGTTAGAGAGTAAGGGCTATATAAAAAAGTATGTTGCAATTCTTGACAAGAAATTAATTCAAAGACCTGTAACGGTTATTTGCATGGTGTCTCTTCGATACCACAATGAGGGCTTCATAGATAAATTCGAAAAACAGATTAGTCAACTTAAAGAAGTTCAGGAGTGTTTTCATATGGCAGGAAAGGTTGATTTTTTTTTAAAAATAAATCTTAAAAGTCTTGATATATATCATGAGTTTGTGAGAATCAAACTTTCGAAAATTGAGAATATCGGAATTTTAGAAAGTTATTTCGTTTTGAAAGAAATGCATCACACAACAGAATACTGTTTTTGATGGTTTTATATTAATTAAGTTTATGGACTTTTGATTGTAAATTTAAAGTCACCTTCTCTTAGTTTTAAAATAATATTTTCCCCTTGCTTTATTCCTTCAATTTTAGGCATGAGTAATTCAAATAAGTTGCTAATTTGGTGGTGATCAGATTTTGTTTTAGGGTCGGGCATATAGATAAGCCCTTTATAAAAATTTTCCTTAAATATCAATTGAACTTCAAAAAAGTAAAAATTTTCTGGGGGTATATATATTGACCAATTAATTTCTTTAAAATAATATTTATACTTTTTAATTGAGAATTGATAAGGCGATATATCAATATTAATTGTCCCAATAAAAAAAGCACTTAGGTCAAGACCTCTTTCATTGAAAAATGGCATCTGTAGTTTTAATGTTCCCTCTGGATATCTATTATCTTTTCCTTTTCCAGAAGCTACTCCATATCCAGAGATTACTTTACCAGTAATTGAAATCATAATCTATAAATTTGCACCACCGTCAATTGCTAATGCTGTTCCAGTAACAAAAGAGGCTTCATCTGAGGCTAGCCAACAGACTGCATTTGCTACCTCTTTTGAAGTTCCCAGCCGTCCTAAAGGGTGCATTGCAATTGCATTTTTCAACTTTTTATCTGTATTAAAGGCTCTGTCGGCCATTGGTGTTTCAATTACAGCAGGACAAACTGCATTTACTCTGATATTTTCTTTTGCATATTCCAGTGCAGTTGCTTTTGTCATACCCACAACTCCAAATTTTGCTGCATGATACCCAATTCCTGCACCTCCTGCTTGAAGACCAGCAAGAGATGCCACATTAATAATCACTCCTTTTCCTCTTTTTTGCATTTCTGGAATTTGATATTTCATTGAAATCCAAACTCCTTTGAGGTTAATAGCGATAACATCATCCCATACAGATTCATCGTAATCTGCAGTTTTAACGCCAGGAGTTCCTTCAATACCTGCGTTGTTTACTGCAATATCCAAGCCGCCAAAATGTTTAACCCCTTTTTTAACCACATTTTGAACATCACTAGGTATACTAAAATCAGCCTTTATAAATAGGGCTTTTCCGCCACTTTTTTTTATTTTTCGGACTAAGTCCTCGTTTAAATCTGCATTCCTTGATGATAAAATTAATTTTGCTCCTTGTTCAGCAAATGTTAAGGCGACTTTTTCACCAATTCCAGAACTTGTACCACTAACTAAAACTACTTTATTTTGAAACCTTTTATTCATTATTTATTTTATTTTAATCATTATTTTTTCCAATTCTTCCAAAGATTTATTTTTGGTCTCTGGCATCATTTTCCAAACGAAAAGTAATTGAAATAACATTATGAAGGTAAAAATTGCAAAGGTAATTCCTCCACCTAAAGTACTTGTGACAAAAGGGAAGACCGCAGCAATAAAAGCAGCAAATACCCAGTGTGTTCCACTTCCAAGGGAATTTCCATAGGAACGAACATTATTAGGAAATATTTCTGAGATAAAAACCCAAATCACAGCACCTTGTCCAACAGCATGAGAAGCAATAAAGGCAAAGATTAAAATAGGAATTAATAAAGTCCCTTCGCCAAATCCAGTATAGAAAGTCAACGATATAAAACCTAGAGATATAATATAGCCGAAAGAACAAATGTACATCAAGAATTTTCGTCCCATTCGATCAATCAAAAATATACCGATAATGGTTGCTATTAAATTTATGAATCCAACTCCAACAGATGACAAGAGTGAAGCGCTTTCTCCCATTCCTGTTTCTGCAAAGATTCTTGGAGAATAGTATATTACAGCGTTAATTCCAGAAAGCTGATTAAAAAATGCTATTAAAAAAGCAAGTGAAATGGGAAAATTAAATTTGCCTGAAAAAAACTCTTTAAGTCCACCTTCTGACTCCCCATTTTCTTTACTTAATTGAATTAAAGTAATATTATTTTCAACTTCACTGGGATCTATTTCTTTCAAAACACTTTTTGCTTCTTCAATTAATCCTTTTTTTAAAATCAACCATCTTGGACTGCGAGGAACAAATAAAATCAAAATCAGGAAGAGAACAGCTGGGATTATTTCGATACCCAGCATTATTCTCCAATTTCCGTTACTAGCACCACCAATAAAATAATTTGACAGATAGGAAATTAAAATACCAATAACTATGTTGAATTGAAAAAGTGCGGTAAGTTGACCTCTTTTATTTGAGGGAGATATTTCTGAAATATACATGGGTGCGACAACTGATGATGCTCCAACGGCGAGACCACCAATAAATCTAAAAAACATTAAAGAATAAACTTCTGGAGAAAATGCTGAACCAACCGCAGAAATAAGAAATAGAATTGCGACGATTAATAATGTTTTTTTTCTTCCAAAAGCTTCAGAGGGGAAGCCTCCAAGAAGCGCGCCTATAATAGTACCATATAAAGCCATCGCAACTGTTTGACCAATCATAGTATCGCTTAAATTCCAAAGATTTTGAATTTCTTGTTCGGCTCCTGAAATAACTGCAGTGTCAAATCCAAAGATAAATCCTCCAAAAGCAACAATCACAGACCACAAAATTATCTTATTATATTTCATATAATTTATTATCCTTTCTCATAAATATATAAAATGAATTAAAACTTCTATTAATTATTTAATAATATTCTTTTGTAGAAGATTAAATCTAATAAAATTTTGCATAAACTCTAAAGGTTCTCCTTTGCCATTTGTTTTACCCAGGTCAAAATTTGTGCATGAATTAATTTCTTGAACACTTAGCCCTTTTTTATATTCATAGATATATCATATTCAGTAGGAGTGAGAATTTCTAATCCTCATAAAACTGCCTAAGACTCAAATAATAGTCATTTTAATGAAACAAAAATTATTTTCAAGAAACAATATGTCATTATATTTAAGGATTATTAACTAAATTTTTAAAATGAAAAAATTAATACTAAGTATAGCACTTATAGGGTCTTTAGTTTCATGCCAAGCTCCAGCTGAAAAAGAATCTGAACATTCCCATGAATCAACCGTTATTGGATACGAATTTAGTGATGAAGGTGAAAAACAAAATCTAATTGCTGGAGACGTTTCTATAATTGATACTTATATGGAATTTATTCAGGCAC
>Ga0114998_10001616_pt1 | contig 17453 bp, 16 predicted proteins | sample ArcticOcean_MG_C_5_FD_87044 | JGI IMG/M metagenome (GOLD analysis project Ga0114998, IMG submission 87044) | Marine microbial communities from western Arctic Ocean - ArcticOcean_MG_CB4_138 | ecosystem: Environmental > Aquatic > Marine > Oceanic | place: Arctic Ocean: Canada Basin | collected...
CCAAATTCGTTTATGTGTACCAACAAATTTTACACTGACTTTATCTTTGAGTTAGAAGTAAAGCTAGATGGAGGGCTCAACTCAGGCATACAATTTAGATCAAATTCTCTTCCCGAATATAAAAATGGAAGAGTACATGGCTACCAATGCGAATTGGATCCTAGTGATAGAAAATGGACTGCAGGAGTATATGATGAATCGAGAAGAGGATGGATCTACAAGCTTGAAAACGATCCTTTGGCACAAAGTGCGTTTAAAGTAGAGGAATGGAATAAAATCCGAATAGAAGCAATAGGTGCTTCAATTCGCACTTGGGTAAATGGTACGATGTGCACCAATCTGGTGGATGGACTCACAGCAGAAGGTTTTTTTGGTCTCCAGGTTCACAGCATAAAGAAGAAATCTCAATTAGTAAATAAAGTAAGGTGGAGGAATATCCGAATACTTGAAAAAGATTTAGAGAGATACAGGTGGCCAGTTGCTGCGCATGCTAAAGAAGTAATTGTGGATACTACCGCTCAATAGTTTGTAAGTAAAATTGAACTTTTAGAACTAAAAAAGCGAAGTATATACTCCTTTTTTAATTCTGAGATAAATTATTTTTCATTAAAATATCTTCGTTTATCAAATTGACTAAACGCAACATTTTCTTTGGTGATAATTTCTAAGGGTGTTGGCATTTCTTGACTAGGCTTTTCTTTATAAACAAGGAAATTAGACATGGTGATGACAGATTTGTAGCCTTGGTTAAAAGATTTCTGAGAAATCAAGAAAGTAATTCTCCCCTTTTTTATACTATCAACATTTTGAGGAGTCGTATCGAATCCAATAAGTCTTAATCTACTTAAATAATAATCATCGATTAGGGAGGTGATATTAGAAATTCTACTTGAAGGAACTAAAAGCCCTTTAATGGATTTGTTTTCTTTTAAATATTCATTGATTTTAGATTTAGTTTTTACCAAATCAATTAAATTATCAAACTCAAGCCGATGTATTTTTCGCTTCGGTTTTTTCTTCTCGAAGTAGTCTTTAAACCCAACAACTCTTTGGCTAATTGTTCGATAGTTTTCAAGAGTTTTACGGGTTTGGACAATTAAAAGTTCATCATTCGGATCAGTACACAATTCTAATAATTGGGCGGACAATACTCCAGCGTCGTAAGACTTTTGACCAATATAACTGATGTTATTAAATCCTTCAATATTAACATTGAAAAACAGGAAAGGAATTTCTCTTTCATTTAGTTCGGCAACAATTTCATGAGTTTCCTTGTTGAATATAGGAACTAAAACAACGGCATCAGGATTTGTATTAATTAATCTAACGAAAGCTTCTTTATAGCTTTTAGGGTTAAACTGATCAAAAATAAATGTGTTTGTTTCAACGCCAAAAGCACTAACTTGTTGTTTGGCTTTTTGTATTCCAGAATAGGGAGATTTCCAAAACAAATTATCGTCATCGAAAGCAGGAATCAACATGGCCAAATTATGATGCTTCTTCATCGCAAGAGAACTCGCGATTAAATTTATTTTAAAGTTTTTCTGTTTGAGAATTTTTTTAATTCTCTCCTCAGTTTTAGGAGAAACACCTCCGCGTTTGTGAAGAACTCTGTCAACGGTTCCAGTTGAAACTTTCGCCTCCAATGCAATTTCTTTTATCGTTATCAATACTTAGTGTTTATGATGATATTTACTTCAAATTAATAAACTCAGATATTTCTGATAAATAACAAAGCTAATATAGCTTTAATTAACAATTTTTTAATTTTTTCCTCCTCCTTTTTTTATTTTATTACTCTAACTTAAAACTATTAATTATATATTTGTATGTAAAAAAGTGTACGCACACGAGAATTTAAATATTTAATAGACAGAATAGCTTTCAACAGGCGCTAAAGCTGTTTATGCAGTAGAAAAAGGGATTCAGGCGATGGATACCAACAAGGTAACTTATTGGGATAAAATTAATTATAAATTATAATGAAAAAGAAATTTGATCTTTCAAACAGGGTTGCCGTGATCACCGGTGGAGGTGGAGCCTTAGGAAGCTGTATAGCTCAAAGCCTTTCACAATCAGGCGTTAAAATTGCAATTCTTGACCTTACCGACTCTGCAGTTCAAAGAACAGTAAAACTGATTAATGCTGCGAAAGGAGAAGCGATTGGTTTTGAGTCTAACGTACTATCAAAAAATTCAATTCAAGCAGTTTGTGACCAGATAGTTTCCAAATGGGGACGTGTCGATATATTACTTAATGCTGCTGGGGGTAATATGCCGGGAGCAACAATAGGGGTTGATCAAACCATTTTTGATTTATCCATGGAAGATTTCGATAAGGTTACCAAATTGAACCTTAATGGATCTGTGATTCCATCGTTGGTTTTTGGAAAAGTAATGTCAGAGCAGAAAGAAGGTGCCATCATCAATTATTCCTCAATGAGTGTAGATAGAGTAATCACTAGGGTTGTTGGATATTCCGCTTCAAAAGCAGGAATTGAAAATTTCACCCGTTGGATGGCTGTTGAAATGGCATTGAAATTTGGTTCAGGTATCAGAGTAAATGCTATTGCTCCTGGGTTTTTTGTAGGCAATCAGAACCGTGCTTTATTACTTAACGAAGATGGATCTTATACGGATCGTGGAGAAACAATCATAAGAAATACACCAATGAAACGATTTGGTGAAGCAGAAGAACTTAATGGTGCCATTCACTTTTTATGTAGTGATGCTGCTAAATTTATAACAGGAGTAGTCCTTCCAATTGATGGAGGATTCAGTGCTTTTAGTGGTGTTTAATAAAGATTAAATATGAAAATGACACAAACATGGCGGTGGTATGGTCCTAATGATCCAGTGAGTCTTTCTGACGTAAGACAAGCAGGTGCAACTGGAGTCGTCAACGCCTTACATCATGTCCCGAATGGAGATATTTGGACAAAATCAGAAATTAAGTCTAGGAAGAATACAATTGAAAAAGCAGGTCTCACATGGGACGTTGTTGAGTCACTTCCAGTTCATGAGAAAATTAAAACCAGAACAGAAGATTTTAAAACTTTAATAGAAAACTATAAAGTCAGCATGCACAATTTAGCAGCATGCGGTGTTTATGTTATCTGTTACAATTTTATGCCAATTTTGGATTGGACAAGAACCCGATTGGATAGGTTGATGGAAGATGGTTCTTTGGCTTTGGAGTTCAACGCAACTGAATTGCGTGTTTTTGATTTGTGTATTTTAAATAGAAATAATGCTGCAGCTGATTATACTTTAGAAGAAATAGCAGCGGCAAAACTTCAGTTCCAAAATATGTCTGATGAAGATATAAAAAGAGTTTCTGATAATATGTTAAAAGGATTGCCAGGTTCGGAAGAAGGTTATTCAATACAAGAGTTTACCGAAATGTTGAATACTTACGCGGGCATTAACGAAGACAAATTAAGAAGTCATCTGGTTCAGTTTTTATCCGAAATCATTCCTGTTGCAGAAGAATTAGGGATCAGAATGTGTATTCATCCTGACGATCCCCCATTTACGCTTTTAGGACTTCCAAGAGTTGTAAGTACTATGGAAGATTATCAATACATTTTTGACCAAGTCTCTCCTCTCTGTAATGGAATTACTTTTTGCACTGGTTCCTTAGGCGTAAGAGTAGACAATGATTTACCTGCTATCTTTACAGCCTTTGCAGATCGGGTTCATTTTTTACACTTAAGGAGCACAAAGCGCGATACGCAAGGAAATTTTCATGAAGCTGGTCACCTAACAGGAGACGTCGACATGTTTGAAATTATAAAAAGAGTTTTGATAGAGCAAAAGAGAAGAGTTGATGATAATCGTCTGGATGCCTCAATCCCCATGCGACCCGATCATGGACATCAAATGCTTGATGATTTGGTTAAAGTAAAGATAAATCCAGGTTATTCAGCGATTGGAAGACTCAGAGGTCTTGCTGAATTAAGAGGTTTGGAATGGGGAATTAATAGAATGATTTAATTATGGAGTTCAGCAATACAGATAGTTTTATTCAGGTTGATTTCTTACTTCAAAGTAAGACTGCTGAGCAGTTGTATTTTCAATACGCTGAGGCGATGCCCATCATTGACTACCACAATCATTTACCTCCTGACGTAATTGCTAAAAATAAACCTTTTAGAGACATTAATTCAGTATGGTTGGATGGCGACCATTATAAATGGAGAGCCATGCGAACCCTTGGGGTAAAAGAAAAATTTATTACAGGAGATGCTTCGAGCAAAGATAAATTTGATCAGTGGGCAAAAACAGTTCCCTATACCATTGGGAATCCATTGTTTCACTGGACGCATATTGAGTTAAAAAGATATTTTAATATAAATACGCAACTCCAACCCTCGACATCGGACGCAGTCTTTGAAGAGACAAATCATCAGCTAAAAACATTGCTTCCAAGTCAAATGTTGAAAAATATGAAAGTAGAAATGCTTTGTACAACAGATGATCCAGTTGATGATTTAAAATACCATCAACAAATTAAAAAAAACAATATTGGACCCAAAGTGCTTCCTGGATTTAGACCAGATAAAATATTTGGAATTAATACAGTAGACTACTTGGATTACTTAAATACACTTTCATATTCATCAGGTGTAAGTATCAATAGTTTACAAACGCTTTTGGATGCCTTAAAATCAAGAATAACTTATTTTCACAAAAATGGATGTAGGATTTCAGATCATGGATTAGAATACACCTATGCTTCTGATTTTACGCTGCAAGCGGTTGATTCTTCACTAAAAAAAAGAATTTCTGGGGAAACAATCAGTAAAGAAGAAGCTTTGGCTTTTAACTCCTGCGTTTTATTTGAATTGTTTGTCATGTATCATGAAAATGGATGGACACAACAACTGCATCTTGGTGCCCTGCGTGGAAATAATCAAAAGTTAACGGAGCAGTTAGGAGCCGATGTTGGCTGTGATTCAATAGGAGATTTTGCTCAAGCAAAAAACTTGTCAAAACTTCTAGGTAAACTCAATTCTAGTGATAAACTAGCGCAAACCATTATTTATAACCTAAACCCAGCAATGAATGAGGTTTTCGCTTCAATGCCCGGGAACTTTAACAGTGATAAAGTAGAGATTCAATGGGGGACTGCATGGTGGTTTTTAGATCAGAAAGATGGAATGGAAACCCAAATGAAAGCCTTGTCAAACATGGGGCTTTTGTCTCGTTTTATTGGAATGTTGACTGACAGTCGCAGCTTCATGTCTTTTCCGCGTCATGAATATTTCCGAAGATTGCTCTGTAACATGATTGCTAATGATATTGATCAAGGATTGTTGCCAAATGACTTGCCTTTCTTCGGGAAAATGATTCAGGACATTTGTTATAATAATTTGAAAAACTTTCTAAAATTAAAACACTAATGATAAAACACAACCTGTCACTTTTATTGGGGTTTATTCTTTTGTTTAATTCATGTGAGCAACTGAGTACCATCAAAATTATCCGTCTTGGACACGGCTTAAACACAAGTCACTCTGTTCACAAAGCAATGGTTTATATGGGAGAACAGTTGGAAATTAAATCCAAAGGAAAATTAAAACTTCAAATATATCCGAGTCAACAATTAGGAACAGAGCGTCAATGTCTAGAACTCCTTCAAATCGGTAGCTTAGATATGACCAAAGTATCGGTTGGGGTTTTGGAAAACTTCTCACCAAGTATGAAAGTTTTTGGATTACCTTATCTATTTAGAAACCGAGAGCATTCTTTTAAGGTATTGGATGGACCGATTGGAAAAGAATTACTTGCAGGAGCAGAAAAATATTGGTTAAAGGGATTGGCCTATTACGATGCTGGTAGTAGAAGTTTTTATACCATCAATACTCCCGTTGAGGAACCTAGTGACTTGGAAGGGTTGAAAATTAGAGTAATGGAGAGTCAGACAGCTATCGATATGGTTAAGTCTTTCGGTGGTTCACCTACACCAATTTCTTATGGAGAGCTTTATACTTCATTACAACAAGGAGTTGTTGATGGTGCAGAAAATAATCCTCCAAGTTTTTATTTATCGAGACATTATGAAGTTTGCAAAAACTATATTCTAGATGAACATACGGTTTTACCAGATGTCGTTCTGATGAGTACACACCTTTGGAATTCACTCAATGAAAAAGAGCAAAAATGGATTCAGGAATCAATGAACTTATCAGTCATTGAACAACGCAAACTCTGGATGCAATCTGAAAAAGAATCTCTTGATGCAGTTAGGGCAGCAGGGGTGATTGTCAGTTATCCGGACAAAACTAAATTTTCTGAAATGTCTAAATCTGTCATTGAAGAATATGAAGAAGATCCTTCCTTAAAAGCTTTTATAGTTAAAATTAAAAATACTTTATAAAATGAAATTAAGAGAAAAAATTGATTCATTTTTGGAGAAAGCACTTATTTTGATAATGTCTTTGATGGTTGTAAACGTATTGTGGCAAGTCTTTTCAAGATACTTGCTGACCAATCCCAGCTCATTTACCGATGAGTTGGCGCGCTACCTCATGATATGGGTAGGGGTTTTAGGTGCTGCCTATGTTTCTGGGAAGAGAAGCCATGTTGCAATCACCTATTTTGCTGAGAAACTGAATGAGGTTCGAAAAAGAAAACTTCAAATAATTATCGACCTCCTTATTTTGAGTTTTTCTTTTTTTGGCTTTATACTAGGGGGATTTCGTTTAGTTTATATCACCTCTATTTTGGAGCAATATTCCCCCTCATTACATATCCCACTTGCTGTGGTGTATTTAGTCATTCCCTTGAGTGGATTACTTATTATTTATTATAAAATTTCGGACTTAATACAGATGCGCAATGATTGAATTTTTACCAGTAATTGTTTTGATTTTAAGCTTTTTAGTACTCCTAACGATAGGCGTGCCGGTCGCTTGGTGTATTGCCATATCCTCATTATTGACGCTCACCGTAGCCATGCCTTTAGTTGCGGCAACGACAACGGTTTCCCAACGTATAGCAACAGGTTTGGATAGTTTTGCCTTATTGGCAATACCATTTTTCATCCTGTCGGGACAGATAATGAGCAAAGGAGGGATTGCCCACAGACTAATTTCCTTTGCAAAAACCTTAGTTGGATTTTTACCCGGAGGTTTGGCATTGATTAATATAGTGTCAGCCATGCTGATGGGAGCTATAGCAGGATCTGCGATGGCATCAGCCTCAGCAATGGGAAGTATTCTTGGGCCAGAAATGGAAAAAGAAGGCTATTCTAAAGAGTTTGGAGCCGCTGTAAATATTGCTTCTTCTACTACAGGTTTAATTATTCCCCCAAGCAATACATTGATTGTATATTCCCTAGCAAGTGGAGGTGTTTCCATTGCGGCCTTGTTTTTGGCAGGTTATATACCAGGAATTTTAACAGGTCTTCTGATGATGGTTGTCGCAATGATATGGGCAAAAAACAAAAAATATAAAGTTGGGAAGCGTTCCAGTCTAAAAGAGGTTTTCATTAAGTTTATTGATGCTTTTCCAAGTTTACTTTTACTTTTTATTGTAATTGGTGGAATTATTGGTGGTTTTTTCACCGCTACTGAAGCCTCGGCGATTGCAGTACTATATACCTTTCTTTTGTCATTTTATTACAAGGAACTCTCCTTTAAATCAATGCCTAAGGTTATTTTAGAATCCGTTGAAACCACAGCCATAGTAATGCTGCTAATTGGGGCATCGATGTGTATGTCATGGGTTTTATCTTATGAAAATATACCACAAGACATCAGTGAGTTTCTTCTTTCAATAAGTGATAACAAGTACGTCATACTCTTAATTATCAACCTAATACTCTTGTTTGTAGGGATATTTATGGACATGACACCAGCCGTTTTGATTTTTACTCCAATTTTTCTACCTGTAGTTACTGCGCTGGGAATGGACGCAACACATTTTGGAATTGTTTTGGTGTTGAATTTGTGCATTGGACTTTGTACACCGCCAGTGGGATCAGTTCTTTTTGTTGGCGTAGGAATTGCGAAAACTACAATTGCTAAGGTGATTCCTCCACTAATTCCACTATTTTTAGTGATGATACTATCGTTGTTATTAGTAACTTATATCCCGCAACTTAGTCTTTGGTTGCCTAATTTCTTTGGTGTCTAAATATTAATTAAAATATAAAAAAATGAACAGAATTATGTCTAAAAAGTATTATTTGAGGTTAATTGTAATCCTTATGTATACAACTTTGATCTCCTGCACATCTGAGGTTTATGAAGTTGAAGTAACCAATACGATGTCTGTTGAAAGGGAAAATGAATCTGTGGAACTGTTGGTTAATAAACTTCCAGAATTGATTGCTTTAAACGTTGAAAACTATGGGGTTTATGATAAATTAACAAAACAGTTTTTAACAACTCAAATTATTGATAACGATATGGATGGAAGTCCCGATATAATTGTTTTTCAACCTAAGCTTGATCCTAATTCATCAAAGTATTTTCAACTAATTGTTCAGGATAAAAGCGCTGTTGAAGTTACGTTTTGTTATTCTAGAATTGTTCCAGAAAGAATCGATGACTATACTTGGGAAAACAACAGAATAGCTTTTAGAACCTATGGTCCAGAAGCGCAGCGCTTGGTTGAAGAAGGCGAAAAAGGTGGGCTTATTTCTAGTGGTATTGACTGTTGGTTAAAAAAAGTTGAATATCCAATTATAGACAAATGGTATAAGGAAAGCTTTAACGGAATCAGCTATCATGAGGATCATGGAGAAGGTTTAGATGATTATCATGTGGGAACCAGTCGAGGCTCGGGTGGTTTGGCCATTAAAAGTGGAGATCAATATTTTATGTCAAAAAACTTTTCTTCTTTTAAAACCATAACAACGGGTCCTTTAAGAACAGTTTTTTTGTTAAATTATAATGATTGGGAGGGTCCAGAAGGACCAGTGAAAGAACAAAAAATAATCAGCCTAGATTATGGAAGTAACCTCTCAAGAATAGTAGTTTCATTGGAAGGAACTAATAATATTTCAGCTGGAATTTCTCTTCATGACAACGATGGAATCATTGAATCTGCTGAAAATAATTCTTGGATCAATTACAAACAACCTCATGAGGGGACTGTACTTACCAATGCACTCGTTTCTCAAACCAAGTATGCCTTAGGGAATCATACAAGCATAACGGGTAAACCAGATGCAGACCATTTTTTTATTGACCTTAAAGTGATTGATGGACAAACAATCTACTATTCAGGTTTTCATTGGTCTGAAAGCAAACAATTTAAAGATAATATGGTATGGAAATCCTATTTGGAGGACTTTACCAATAAACTAGACAATCCAATACAAATTAAATATTAATAAATTTAGTTAATGAAAAAAGTAGTAACCTTTGGAGAAATAATGTTAAGACTCTCTCCAGCTGAAAACCTTAGATTTTCGCAAGTAAATAATTTCGACGTAATTTATGGTGGGGGTGAATCAAATGTAGCGGTCTCTCTGGCAAACTATGGCGTACCTGTTGAGTTTGTCACCCGACTTCCAAAGAATGACCTTGGAGAATGCGCCCTCATGGAAATGCGAAAAAGAGGTGTTGGCACGAAACACATTGCTTTTGGTGGGGATCGTTTGGGGATATATTTTTTAGAAACCGGCGCCGTAAGTCGAGGAAGTAAAGTGGTTTATGACAGAGCGCACTCGGCAATCGCTGAAATCGAATCTGGTATGATTAATTGGGACTCCGTTTTCGATGGCGTAGAATGGTTTCATTGGACTGGGATTACTCCCGCCATTTCTCAAGGTGCTGCCGATGTTTGTTTGGAGGCGGTTAAAGCTGCTTCTGCTAAAGGAATTACTATTTCAACAGACTTAAATTATCGTGCTAAACTTTGGAATTATGGAGGGGATCGAGAAGCGATTATGACCGAACTTACATCCTTCTGTGATGTAATCCTAGGAAATGAAGAAGATGCTGAAAAGCATTTTGGAATCCATCCTGAAGGATTAGATGTTTACAAGCATGGACATGAGGTAAAAGCAGGATCTTTTAAGTCGGTTTGTGAGCAAATGATGAATAAATTTCCAAGAGCTAAGAAAGTAATTACAACCCTTAGAGGTTCTATTTCTGCGTCCCATAATACTTGGGCTGGCGTTTTATATGACGGTAAAAAAATGTACGAAACTCGCCAATACCAAATCACGCACATTGTTGATCGTGTTGGTGGTGGAGACTCCTTTATGGGGGGACTTATTTATGGGCTTTTAAATTATCCTGAAAACGATCAAAATGCTTTAGATTTTGCAGTTGCAGCCTCTTGTTTAAAACATACAATTAAAGGTGATGCAAATCTGGTGACGGTTGAGGAAGTAGAAAAATTAATGAGCGGTGACGCGAGTGGCCGTGTAGCAAGATAAAAAATTATGGCACAATTTACACGTATTGAAGTTGCTTCGGCAATGAAAGAAACAGGGATGGTTCCTTTGTTCTTTAGTAGTGATTTAGAATTAAGTAAAAAAGTATTGAAAGCCTGCTATGATGGCGGTGCACGTTTGATGGAGTTTACAGCTCGTGGCGATTTCGCCCATGAGGTGTTTGGTGAATTAACAAAATATGCCATTACAAACTTACCCGGAATGATTATGGGAGTCGGCTCTGTTACGGATGGAGTTGCGGCTTCATTGTATATGCAATTGGGTGCGAATTTTATCGTAACGCCTGTTTTAAGAGAAGATATTGCAGTTGTTTGTAACAGAAGGAAAGTACTTTGGTCGCCTGGCTGTGGATCATTAACTGAAATTTCAAGAGCAGAAGAGCTTGGATGTGAAATCGTTAAATTATTTCCCGGAAGTACTTATGGACCTGGTTTTGTTAAAGCGATTAAGGGACCACAACCTTGGACCAGTATTATGCCCACAGGCGGCGTTAATACTTCTGAAGAAAACCTAAGCGGTTGGTTTGATGCCGGTGTTACTTGTGTTGGAATGGGATCTCAGTTAATTTCTAAAGAAGTTTTGGCCAATCAGGATTTTGAATCCCTTAAGCACACTGTCGCTAAAACATTAGCCCTTATTCAAAAATTAAAAAAGAAATAGATGAACGAAAATTACGAAGTCCGCTATGCAGTAGGACAAAGAGAAATGAATCAAATGGGAACAGAAGCGATAAGATCGGATTTCTTGATTGAGGACGTTTTTGGAATTGACGAAGTTAAACTTGTTTACTCTCACTTTGACCGCTATATTACTGGAGGTGTTATTCCTATTAAGGGGAAGGTTTTTTTAGACACGATTGACTCTTTGAAATCAGAATTTTTTTTAGAGCGAAGAGAATTAGGAATAATCAATGTAGGAGGTAAAGGAACTGTCATGGCGGATGGTCAATCATATTTTTTAGATTACAAAGAGGCCTTATATCTTGGAAAAGGAACAAAGGAAGTTTATTTTTCTAGTGATACTGCTCATAAACCTGCATTGTTTTATTTAAACTCAACTCCAGCGCACCACGCTTATCCAAGCAAGAAAATTGGAAGGGACGAAGCTGAAATTGTTGAGCTTGGCGCTCCTGAAACAGCCAACGCAAGGACAATTAAAAAATTAATTGTCAATAGCATTGTGGAAACTTGTCAACTTCAGATGGGGATGACTGAAATTCATTCCGGATCGGTTTGGAACACCATGCCTGCGCATGTTCATGACAGAAGAATGGAAGTTTATTTTTATTTTGAAGTTCCTGAGGAGCAAGCGGTTTGTCATTTTATGGGAGCGCCCAATGAAACAAGACACCTTTGGATGACCAACAATCAAGCGGTGATTTCACCACCTTGGTCGATTCATTCAGGCTGCGGAACATCAAACTATACTTTTATATGGGGAATGGCAGGCGAAAACCTTGATTATGGTGATATGGATGCATGTCCAATCCCAACATTAAGATAAATTATTATGAGTCACTCACTTTTTGATCTTAAAGGAAAGGTTGCTGTGGTTACTGGAGCCACACACGGTTTGGGATTGGCAATGGCTAAAGGTCTTGGTCTTGCAGGGGCAACTGTCATTATTAATGGGAACAGTTCTCAAGAAAAAATTGACCGAGCAGTTGCTGAGCTCACTTCTTTAGGAATAATTGCCAAAGGGTATCGCTTTGATGTCACAAATGAGCAAGCGGTACTTACTGCAGTTAATAAAATTGAAACAGAAGTTGCTCCGATCGATATATTGGTTAACAATGCTGGAATCATAAAACGAATTCCACTGGTTGAAATGGAAGTCGAAGCGTTTGAAGAGGTTTTAAAAGTCGACCTTACAAGTCCTTTTATTGTATCCAAAGCGGTCGTTCCGGGAATGATAGCGAGAAAAAGTGGTAAAATAATCAACATCTGCTCGATGATGAGTGAATTAGGGCGAAATACCGTTGGTGCATATGCAGCTGCCAAAGGTGGCTTAAAAATGCTCACAAAAAACATGGCTGTTGAATGGGCCAAACACAACGTTCAGGTTAATGGAATAGGGCCAGGCTATTTTGCAACAGAACAAACCAAACCCATTCGAGTTGATGGACATCCTTTTAATGATTTTATCATTGGACGAACCCCAGCCCAGCGTTGGGGCAACTCTGAGGACCTCCAGGGAGCTGCAGTGTTTCTTAGTTCGCAAGCAAGCGATTTTGTCAATGGACAAATCATCTATGTAGATGGTGGTATTTTGGCAACCATTGGTAAGCCTGCCAACGAATAGTCTTAAAAGAATTCACTTAGTCCGCTAAAGAAAACTTATAGATCGTCATAGTGCTGTAGACCTCACCAGGTTTTAGAATAATACTTGGAAAATTTGGTTGGTTAGGGGAATCAGGATAATGCTGCGTTTCGAGCGCAAAAGACTCTCGGTATCCAAAAGCTTTGCCGTATTTACCAATGTCTTTGCTTTGGAAAAAATTACCTCCATAAAACTGCATGCCGGGCTCTTCTGTAAAAACCTCCATTTTCCTGCCACTTTTAGTTTCTACAACGGTTGCCGCTAGGCTTAATTCCTCAATATCAGTTTTGTTTAAAACAAAATTATGGTCATATCCTTTTCCTCGATTGAGCTGTAGGTCTGTTTCTTGTAAGTTCAAATCTTGTCCGATTGCTTTTTCTATTCTGAAGTCAAAAGGAGTATCTTCAACATTGGTGTTGTCCCCCAAGGGAATGAGCGAATCATCTACTGGAGTGAATTGATCTGCATTGATTGTCAAAAGATGATCGTTAATGGTCCCATTTCCTTCTCCAGCGAGGTTGAAGAAAGCATGGTTAGTAAGGTTGACAGGAGTGCTTTTGTCAGTGGTTGCCTCATAAGTAATAATCACCTCATTCGACTCACTGAGTTGATAACTTACTTCCATTGCCAAGTTCCCTGGATAACCCATAGCTCCATCCTCTGAAGTATAACTCAAAACAATTGAATTATCTCCTATTGATTTCACGTCCCAAACCTGATTATTAATTCCTTCTGGGCCTCCATGCAAATGATTTTCACCATTGTTTTTAGGAAGATTATAGACAGTGCCGTTCAACTCAAATCGACCTTTTGCAATTCTATTTCCAACCCTTCCAATCAAAGACCCGTGGTACTTCCCATTGGCTTTTAAGTAATTGTCAATGCTGTTGAAACCCAGCACCACATCACCCATGTCTCCATTTTTATCTGGCGTTAGCAGACTAATAATTCTGCCGCCATAGTTGGTGATATAAACTTTGGTTTCTTTGTTTTGGAGTAAAAACAAGTCTGTTTTTTTACCGTCTATCGTTGTCTGGAAATCTTTTGCTTTCAATTGAAATGGGTGTTTTCTATTAGTAGTACAAAATACAAACAATAATGAAAGAAACATTAAGTATAGGTTTTTAGAAAAGGTCATAATTAATTTTATTTGTAAAGTTCTAAATGCATTTCTTTTAATTCCTTTTCAGGCATTTTTATTACTTCTCGATCATACGTCATTAAACCATTGATCTCACTTTCAACATCTGTAGTTTGAGTATAGACGGCAGCGGAAAGTCCATTATTCTTTTTCATTGAAAGAATTTGATTAAATTTATGAATATAGTTTTTTAAAACCTCCGCTTCAGACTGATATAACTGATATCCAAAGTTTTTCATATCAGGATCCCAGAGGTGATCGTTAAACTGATAACCAATCCCACCATATTCTCCAATTACGGTTGCTCGCTCAATTGAAGTCGGGGGAATTTTAAGGTCAACAGAGTAGTCGTGTACATCATAAATGTCACCACAAGGCCTCAAGCTCCAACCGCTTGTTGGATTTACCAAGCGACTAGGATCAAGCGCTTTAACTAAATCAGCAATCCTGCAGGTGTCATATTGTCCCCAACCTTCATTAAATGGAACCCACATAACCACGCTAGGTGAATTGTAGTGAGTGTCAATCATTCGTTTAAGTTCATATTCAAATTGTGCAGCTCCGTCAGATCTTCTGTTTAAATCTTCATCCTGTCTTCCTATTCCCTGAAGTGATTGATATACACGTTCTGGTTTTTTAGAGTCCTTTATTTCCTCTGGAGTTTTATGCACTTGAAATGACATAGATGGCATGTCTTGCCAAACCAAAATGCCGAGTTTGTCGCAATGATAAAACCATCGATCTGACTCAATTTTAACGTGTTTTCTTATCATGTTAAAACCCATTTCCTTGGTTTTAATAATATCAAACTTCATTGCTGAATCACTAGGGGGAGTGAGTAAACCATCAGGCCACCAACCTTGATCAAGGGTTCCATAATGAAATAGTGGCTTATTGTTTAGGAATAAATATTTAACTCCCATATTATCACCGAGACTTATTTTTCTCATTCCAAAATAACTATCCACGGTGTCAATCACCTCTCCATTACTGTTAATTAAGCTTAGTTTTAGATCATACAAATTAGGGGTGTCGGGAGACCACAAATGTGGATTGTCAATTTTCAAGGTTATGGATTTGTCACTATTGACAATTCCATGAGTGATTTCCTCACCTTTCCAAAAAATTTTCACCGCTGTTTTATAAGATTTTACTAGCGGTATGTTATTTAAGGGAGTCATTGTCACGGTCTTATTATCAATATCGCTTAATATTTTAACCTCTTTAATATATGCCTCTGGAGAAACTGCTTCCAGCCAAACGGTTTGCCAAATACCGCTTACTGGAGTATAATAAATTCCAGAGGGATTTAATTGCTGCTTGCCTCTTGGTTGTGAACTTAAATTAGTTTTGTCTTCTACAGAGACTAATAATTCTTGCGATCCAGATTTCTTTAAATATTGTGTTACGTTAAATGAAAACCTGTCAAATCCACCTTTATGTGTGCCAACTAAAATTCCGTTTATCCACACAATGGTGTTATAATCAACCGCTTCAAAATTTAAAACTACATCTTTCTCTTTCCAGTCTTTTGAGATTTTAAAAGAACGCTTATACCACATTCGATCATCATTTCGTATGCTTTTTCCAACCCCTGAGAGTGTTGATTCAACACTAAAAGGAACTAGAATTTTATTTTGAAACTTTTCAGGCTTTGATTCATTTGTTTTTGATATTGAGAACTCCCATAGGCCATTCAGATTAACCCAGTCTTTTCTGAAAAACTGAGGTCTAGGGTATTCTTGCCAGGCATTGTTTGGCGTGACTTGTTTTCCCCACTTCGTCATCATTTTACCCTTGATGGGGATCCATTCTTGACTATTCGCTTCAAAAAAAGAAATTAAAATTAATAGTATAATTATTTTTTTCATTCCGAATTATATTTAAATTAAAAACATAAAAATTACTTCTTTTAAATGGAAATAAAAAATTAATTATAAAAACACTAAATTGTATTTTATTTTGTAATAATGCAATTATTAGAAACCCTTTTAATGAGATTATCGGCTTTTTAGGAGTAAAAAGTTTTTTAAATGTCATTAGTTAATTAAAATACGAAATGAATAAAATCAAATTATTTTTAATCAGTTCACTTTTTATAATTGGTTGCAAAGACAATAAAAAATCTTCACAAGAATGGGTGTCATTATTCGACGGTACTTCAACAACAGGATGGAGGGCTTTCAACGGCGAGGCAATGCCACCGGGCTGGGGGATAGAGGATGAAATATTGACCTTTAGAACAGAAAAGATCCTAGAGCAAGATTATGATTACAAAGGCAGTAGAGACATTATTTACGGCGTTGAAGAATTTGATAATTTTGAATTATATGTTGAATGGAAAATTCCTCCAGGCGGAAATAGTGGTATTTTTTATCATGTAAAAGAAGGTTATCCAGGGCCATCAGTTGTCGCTCCCGAATACCAACTCATCGATGATGAAAACTACGCTAAAATACATGATCTTACAAGCTACAACAGTCAGTTTGGAGTTGCCGAACCCAGTGATCTTCAAGATTGGCAAAAAACGGCAGCAGATTATGCGATGCATACTCCCGATCCTGTTAAGAAGACATTAAACCCTGCTGGTGAATGGAACTCAACAAAAATTGTTTTTACCACTGAAAAAGTGGAGCATTGGCTGAATGGTAAAATGGTACTTTCATTTGTGCCTTGGTCAGAGGACTGGAATATGAAAAGAAATTCCGGAAAATGGGATGAATCCCCCGATTATGGAAAGTTTAAAACAGGATTCATTGGATTCCAAGATCACGGGAGTGATTTATGGTTTAGAAACATAAAAATTAAAAAATTATAAGCTATTTAAAATGCAAAAAAGAGACTTTTTAAAAACAACAGTGGCTGCGGCGTCATCCGTATTATTACCTTCTTCATTGTTTGCAAATATTCAAGGGGACAAAAGGCTCAGAACAGCTCATATTGGTGTAGGCGGAATGGGTGCAGCAGATTTAAAATCAATCTCTTCACATGATAGGGTTGATGTTACCGCACTCTGTGATGTAGATTCAAATAACTTGGCTGCGGCAAAATTAAAACATCCCAATGCCAAAACTTTTTCGGATTACCGCGTAATGCTTGAGGCAATGCAAAACGAAATTGATGCAGTCATCGTTTCTACACCAGATCATACACATGCCCCTGCTTCAATATTGGCTATGGATTATAACAAACCGGTCTATTGTCAAAAACCATTGGCGCATCATGTGTCTGAGGTTAGAGAAATGAGAAGCAAAGCCGAAGAAAAAAACTTGGTTACCCAAATGGGGATTCAAGTACATTCATTTTATGACTACAAATTGGCAACCTTATTGATACAATCAGGAATAATTGGTAAAGTTGAAACCGTAAGAGCATGGTCACCAAAAAACTGGGGTTATGACGGGCCAGTAGCCAAAGGTTCGGATCCCGTACCAGAAAGTTTAGATTGGAATTTGTGGTTGGGCACAGCTGCCGAAAGACCTTTTAAAGAAAAGGTTTACCATCCTGCAAATTGGCGCAAACTTGTTGATTTTGGGTGTGGTACTTTGGGGGACATGGGTGTTCATATTTTTGATAC
>Ga0114998_10001624_pt1 | contig 17426 bp, 13 predicted proteins | sample ArcticOcean_MG_C_5_FD_87044 | JGI IMG/M metagenome (GOLD analysis project Ga0114998, IMG submission 87044) | Marine microbial communities from western Arctic Ocean - ArcticOcean_MG_CB4_138 | ecosystem: Environmental > Aquatic > Marine > Oceanic | place: Arctic Ocean: Canada Basin | collected...
TAATTCAAACAGCTTTTGGAAAATTTAAAATTTTAGCTGATAAGAAAAAACATGTTTATGATGATGATATTGCAGCTTTAGTTGATGACAGTATGATTTTAGATAAATATGTAATTAATTTAAAATCATTAAAAGTTTTTGCAGGAACGGGTGAACCACAAAAAGCAGAAATGATGCTTGATATTTATGGTGAGGTGAAATCTACCTCTGAAATAGGAGATGGACCTGTAGATGCTATTTTTAAATGTATAAAAGTTTTATATCCACATGATGTGAAATTATTATTATACCAAGTGCATGCCGTTACAGAAGGAACAGATGCTCAAGCTACGGTAAGTATTAGAATTGAAGAAAAAGGCAGAACTACCGTTGGCCAAGCATCCGATACTGACACATTAGTAGCTTCAGCCAATGCTTATTTAAGTGCTTTAAATAAAATGATAATTAAAAGAAAAAAAATAGTTCCAATGGAGCAAGAAACTCAAAAAATGAAAGGTATATAAGATGAAAAAATGGTTTAAAAGTTTAACTAATATTTGGAGTCAAGATATGGCAATAGATCTTGGAACTGCAAATACACTTGTTGTTTTAAAAGGACAAGGTGTAGTTTTAAATGAACCATCTGTAGTAGCCATTGTTGATAACAGTGGGAAAAAAACTGTTTTAGCGGTTGGTGATGAAGCTAAAACAATGCTTGGAAGAACTCCTGGAAACATTAGTGCTATTAGACCCTTAAGAGATGGGGTGATAGCAGACTTTATAGTGACTGAAGAGATGATTAAACATTTTATTAAAAAAGTTCATAAGAATAGTACTTTTTCAAATCCAAGAATTTTAATATGCGTACCAACCGGATCAACACCAGTTGAAAGAAAAGCTATTCAAGATAGTGCATTAGCAGCAGGAGCCAGAAGAGTTCAATTAATTGAAGAACCTATCGCTGCAGCTATTGGTGCGGGTCTTCCAATTTCAGAAGCAACTGGATCAATGGTTGTTGATATTGGTGGTGGAACTACAGAGATTGCAGTAATGGCATTAGGAGGTTTGGTTTATTCAAAATCATTAAGAATTGCTGGTGATGCAATGGATGCGGCTTTAATAAACTATATGAGAAAAGAATATAATTTAATGATTGGAGATGGTACGGCTGAAAAAATTAAAAAAGAAATAGGAACAGCTATTGCAGTAAATAAAAATGTGTATGCTGTTAAAGGTAGAGATTTAAGATCAGGCACTCCTAAAGAGGTTAATATTACAGAAGAAGATACAGCAGAAGCTTTAAATGATATTTTAAAAGAAATGGTAAACGGAATTAAAGATGCTTTAGAAAACACACCCCCAGAATTATCAGCAGATTTAGTTGATATGGGCTTAACATTAACAGGTGGTGGAGCATTATTAAAAAATATTGATAAAAGATTTTCTAAAGAAACAGGGTTACCTGTTTTTATAGCAGATGATCCATTAGCATGTGTTGCAATTGGTACTGGAAAAGCTTTAGAACAAGAAGAGATCTTTTCTACTGTCTTATCTGAGTATTAAAAATAATGGAAACAAGCAGAAACGACTTCGTAATTGCAATCCGATCAGCTTTTTTAAAAAAACAAAATCAACAAAGATTTTCACTACTAGGTTTAATAACTTTTTCATTACTGATTTTAACATTAGGGGGTTTCAACTTTAAACCTATAAACTATCTAGAACTATTAATTAAAGAAATTGCTTATAGATCAAGCTTTATAGTTTCTATACCTGAAAAATTTATTAAAGAAAACTATCACACTGCACAAGACCATATAAATCTTTACAATATAAATGAGAAAAACGAATTAGAGTTAAAAGATTTAAGAGCAAAAGATTTGTTAAATAATTTTATTGTTTTAGAGAACGAAAGATTGAAATGGATCGTTGAAGATTATTTGTTCGAGTCTGATAAGATATATGCAAAAGTTTTAAGTGATAAAAATAGTCCTTTTTTAAAATCAATAATCATTAACAAAGGTAGTAAACACGGTATTAACCTTGGTGCTGTGGTTAAAGATAAAGAGTACTTAATTGGAAAAATAGTTGAGGTTAACTACACTACATCTAGAATTTTACTACTTTCAGATATCAACAGTAAAATACCAGTGTTAATAGAGCCTCAAGGTTTATTATCCATACTATCAGGGACAGGAGACAAAGATGGGGTAATTCAATATAGCAAAGTAGAAAATATAATTGAAGATAAGTCTATAGTTTATACATCGGGTGCTGGAGGCTTGTTCAAGGCTGGAATTCCTGTGGGTAAAGTAATTAAAAACAGCACAGCAAACTTAAATGGTAAGGTAGATTTTTTTTCTGATTTTTCTCAATTAAAATTTATTGAAGTTTTATTTTTTGAAAAAAAGGCTTCTAAATGAAACTAAAAAATAAAGAACTAAAAAAAAAATTATTACAACAATTACCACTAATTTTACTATTCATATCAGTATTAAATAATTTTGATTTTAATTATTTAGAATTGAAATATTTTTCATTTAATTTCTCTTATATTTTAATTTTCTATTTTAGCTTAAAAAGAAGTTATAGTTTAGGATATACTTATATTTTTATTGCAGGTCTGTTTAACGATGTTGTTAATGGCTCACCAATTGGTATGAGCAGTTTAATGTACCTATTTCTTTGTGGTGTTGCTGCTTACCTTAGGGTTATAACTCTAAGAACAAGTTTGTTTAAGGACTGGATGACTTTTATTGGTGCAATTTTAGTTTTAAATTCATTGTCTTTTATAATTGTAAATTTATTTTTTGGTTTTGAAATAAGTTTTATTAATCAGATAGTTAATATTTTCTTTACTTCTTTATTATATCTTTTGTTTTCATCATTTATTAATCTTTTTATGAGCAATTTAGATGTTAGGTGAAAATTTTGGTGTAAAAAAAATTCATTCTATAAATAGAAGAATGTTTATTATTGGTGCAGCTAAGTTTGTTATATTTGCTGGAATTATAACAAAGTTGTTCTCATTACAAATTACCAATAATAAAAAGTATTCCACATTATCTGACAAGAATAGATTACGAGAGTGGAGATTACCTCCTGTAAGAGGAGAATTCCTAGATTACTTTGATAATGTTATTGCAGGAAATTTAAAAATTTATCAGTTACATGTAGTTCCTGAAGAGGTGGAAGACTTTAATAGTTTAATGTTAAGACTTAAAGAGATATTGAATTTAAGTAGTAATGAATTTGCAAAAATAATAAAACAAAAAAATAAACAAAAATTATGGGAAACACTAATTGTTTCAAAAAATTTAACCTGGGATCAATTTACAAAAGTTAATTACTTCCTGCATGATTTAGTGGGTGCAAAGCCGGTAATGTCAGTTTCACGAAATTATCCATTTAATGAAAATTATACTCATGTTTTAGGCTATGTTAGTTCTGCTAATAAGCAAGACATATTGAATAATAGCTTGATCAAAGATAATCATGTTCCAGGACTTAAAGTTGGAAAAACAGGTTTAGAAAAAACCTATGAGAATCAACTTTTAGGGACAAATGGTATTCAAAGATATGAAGTAAATGCTTATGGTAAAAAGATTAATCAAGTAGATTTTACTGATGGTTTAAAGGGTAACACTATTAAGCTTACAATTGATACTGAAATACAAAAAAATTGCAGCAAGCTTCTAAAAGGTAAAGCTGGATCAATCAGTGTTATGGATATTTATACTGGAGATATTGTAGCCATGCAATCGTCACCTTCATTTGATCCAAATTTATTTCTTTTTGGTATTAATCAAGATGATTGGCAATTAATTAGAAACAATCCTTTAAAACCACTAGTTAACAAAACATTGTCAGGTCTTTATTCTCCAGGATCAACATTTAAACCAATGGTAGCATTATCAGCATTAGAAAATAAAATAATTTCAAAAGATTTTAAGGTGAACTGTACTGGAAAAACTGAATTGTATGGGCAAACTTTTCATTGTTGGAAGAAAAAAGGTCATGGGTTAGTTGATTTAAAAAATGCAATGAAACAATCATGTGATACTTATTTTTATGAAATTACAAGATTACTAGGTGTTGATCGTTTAAAAGAAACTTCAGTTAAATTTGGTTTAGGTGATAAAGTATTAAGTGATACTTATGAAAATGAAAAAAAAGGTTTAGTACCAGATACCAATTGGAAGAAAAATAATTTAGGTACTTCTTGGGTTTTAGGTGAAACTTTAATCACAGGTATTGGACAAGGATATACTCAAACTACACCACTGCAATTATGTTTAATGACAGCGCAGTTAGCAAATGGAGGATTTAAGATTTATCCAAAAATTACAGTTGAGAAAAATGATAAAACTGCTGACGAAATAAAATTTTTAATGAAAGAAAGTTTCAAAAAATCAATTTATAAAGAAAATAATTTATTAATTGAAGGGAAAGAATTTTTGAAATCTTTAAAAAAAAATGGTCATGATAAACTTTTTTTAGATCCTGAAAATATAAGGTTGGTAAAAGAAGCAATGTTTGCCTCAACAAATGAAGTTAGGGGAACCTCTTATTCATCTCGAATAGATGATCCTAAATATCAATTTGCAGGAAAGACAGGAACTTCGCAGGTTAAACGGATATCAAAAAAAGATAGAGAGCTAGATTTAAAAACTTTTGAAATTCCATACAATGAAAGAGATCATGCTTTATATGTTGCATTTGGTCCATATAAAAACCCAAGATATGCTCTAAGCATAGTTGTTGAACATGGTGGATCTGGAAGTTCAACAGCCGCACCAATAGCTAAAGAACTTTTTAAATTAATCATTGATAGACACGAACTTAGAGAGAGCATTAAAAAAAAAAATCTATAAATATATAAATGTTTTATAATTCATTTAACAATCAATTAACTTTTTTTCAAAAAATAAGAAATTTTGATTATATTTTGATAATTTGTATTCTCTTACTTGGCATAATTAGCTCCTTTACAATGTATTCAACAGATGGTGGTGAAATTCTATTTCACACAAAAAGTCACATTTCAAAATTCTTAACTTTTTTTTTATTAATGATTTTTTTATCTTTTTTTAATATTAGACTTTGGCATTATTTTGGTTACTTGATTTATCTTACAATTTTATTTCTTTTAGTGTGGGCAACTTTATATGGTGTTGAGGCTTCAGGCTCTCAGAGATGGATTAATTTATATTTTATTAATTTACAACCTTCAGAATTGATGAAAGTTGCAATCATTGTTTGTCTTGCAAAATATTACCATCGAATTCAAGTGAACCAAATCAATAATGTTCAACATATTTTATCAGCTTTAGCAATCCTTGTTCTTCCAATTATGTTGGTAATTACTCAGCCTGATCTTGGTACGTCAATTCTAATAGCTTTTAGCGGTTTAATAGTAATGTGGTTTGCAGGGCTAAATATAAAATATTTTATTTACTCTTTTATAGTCTCACTGGTTTCAATGCCTTTTGTCATTTCTTTTTTAAAGCCATATCAAAAATTAAGAATTTTAACATTTCTAAACCCAGAAAGAGATCCCTTGGGAGCTGGATATCAAATTATTCAATCTAAAATAGCAGTAGGCTCTGGTGGGCTAACTGGCAAAGGTTTTTTAATGGGGAGTCAAAGTTATTTAGAATTTTTACCAGAAAAACATACAGATTTTATTTTTACATTATTTGCTGAAGAATATGGATTTTTAGGCTCGTTAGGTCTTTTATTAATCTACATTATAATAATTTATAGAATTATAAGAATTGGTTTAATTTCAAGAAGTTACTTTTCTAAACTTTTTTGTTATGGTTTTGCTTCAGCTATATTTTTCTATATAACCGTAAACATGTCAATGGTCTTAGGATTATTACCAATAGTTGGATCACCATTGCCAATCATGTCTTATGGTGGTTCTTCAATGCTTGCAACAATGATTGGATTTTCAATTGTTATGAGCGCAAAGATTAATCATAAACAGTTAATAGCTTAATTTTTTAAGACTAAATCTGCTTAATTTGCCACTGGAAAAACATTCCTAAAAAAATTATAAAAAGTTGTATGAAAAAAAAATTAAAAGTAGGAATAGTAGGTGCTGGTATTCAAGGAATATCTAATGCATTATTTTTACAAAAAAAAGGTTTTGAAGTAACTATATTTGACAAAGATGAACCAGGTAGTCCTGCTGCATCTTATGGTAATGCTGGTCATTTTTCACCTTATGCATGTGTATTAATGAATAGACCAGATGTATTAACTGATGTTCCGGCAATGCTTTTAAGCTCTACTGGACCACTAGCCCTTAAGTGGAACTATGTACCAAAAATGATTCCTTGGTTTCTGCAATTTATAAGAAATTGTACAACAAAAAGAATGATGCATACTGCAAAAAATATGCACCAAATTTTAGATTTAGCACTTCCAGCTTATGATGAATTATTTGATGAAATAAATTTAGAAGGGTTAGTTGAAAAAAAAGGAATTTTATATGTTTGGAATGATCAAAGTCTAAAAAGTAGAGAGCTTGAAATTAGAATAAGAAATGAACTGGGTGTTGATCAACAGGTAGTAACTCCAAAAGAAATTCACGATTTAGAGCCTCATATAAAACCATTTTATCATGGTGGTGTTTATTACCAGTATGGAAGACATGCTAGAAATCCAAAAAGAATTCTTTTAAAATTATTTGATCTTTTCCTTAAAAAAGGTGGAAAGTTTTTAAAAATAAATGTTCAAGATATTAATTTTGATAGTGAAAAACCAGTTGTTAAAACTGAAGTACAGAGATTTATCTTTGATAAATTAGTAATTGCATGTGGTGCTTTTTCTAAAAAATTAACAGATAATTTTGATGAAAAAATACCCCTTGATACTGAAAGAGGATATCATGTTCATTTCAAAAACTGTGACCATCTTTTAAGTAGACCTGTAATTTTTTCTAATAGAGGTTTTGGAATTACTCCAATGGAACAGGGGCTTAGAGTTGTTGGAACGGTTGAATTTGGTGGTCTTAATAATCCCCCATCTAAAGATAGAATTAAAAACCTAATTAATAATGCAAAATATATGTTAAATGATTTACCTGAGCATGAGGATGAGTGGATGGGCTTTAGGCCTAGTCTGCCAGATTTTTTACCAGTGATAGGACCATCAAAAAATTATAAAAATATTTTTTATTGTTTTGGTCACCACCATTTAGGATGGACATTAGGACCTATTTCAGGGAAAATAATAGCTGGAATGATTGCTGAAGAAAATACAAATTTAGATTTAAAACCGTATAGCTCACTTAGGTTTAGCTAAGTGACAAGTAAAAAAAATACTGCATATATCTTTTTATTTTTTGCAACTTTATTTTGGTCAGGTAATTTCTTAGTTGGAAAATTTGCTAGTCAATCCGAAGTACCACCTTTTTCTTTAAATTTTTACAGGTGGTTTTTTGCCTGGCTAATTTTAGTACCATTTACAATCAAAGAAATTTTACAAAAAAAAAGTTACATATTAGAGAATTATAAATATTATACAGTTCTTGGGATAACGAGTGTCACCATATTTAATTCAATCGTCTATTATTCCTTAAATTTTACTCAAGTTATTAGTGGAGTTTTAATGATATCTACAATACCGGTGATGATTATTTTTATTTCATCAATTCTAAAAATTGAAAAAACTAATATATTTCAAATAATAGGAGTAACATGTTCTTTTATTGGAGTTGTTTTGATTTTGACAAAAGCAAATTTTGGAATATTGATAAATCTAGACTTTAATAAAGGTGACCTTACTATGGTTTTTGGAATGTTGTCTTGGGCAACCTATTCTGCTCTGTTGAAGAAAAAAAAACATAAGTTATCTCAATTAACACTATTAGAAGTGATAATTTCATTTGGCTTCATTTTTTTAATTCCAATTTATTTTATAGAATATCGAATGGGCTATAGAATCACCTTGGATCAAAATTTTTTTATGATTTTGTTTTATGTAGTACTATTTCCAGGTCTTGCTTCATTTATTTTCTGGATAAAAGGTGTTTCCTTAATTGGAGCCAATAGGGCAGGTGTTTTTTTACATATGATGCCAATTTTAAGTGCAATTATGGCAATGATTATTTTTAATGAAAAGTTTATGCTTTATCACATGTTAGGTGCTATATTTATTTTAACAGGAATTCTTTTATCTAACAAAAATAATAAATTATCATAAATATATATAGGCTTTTAAGTTAATAGAATTTATAATTTGTTGATGTTAAAAAAATATAAAAATTTTATTATATTAATAATTTTTGCAATCATACTAGCAGCTCTTAAAGTAACCAATATTGATATTGTTAAAAAAATATCATTAATTAATTATGACTTTTACCAAAAAACATTGATAAAAGGTGAGGTTAAAAATATAACCATAATAGATATTGACGAAAAAAGTATAGCAGCGATAGGACAATTTCCTTGGCGAAGAGATGTTTATGCTAAAATATTAAGTAATCTTAATCAAAACAGCCCAGCTTCTGTTGCATTTGATATCTTTTTTAGTGAGAAAGATAAGCAAAATCCAAAAAATTTACTCATTGAACTTAAAAAAAATAATGACATATCTGAAGATATAGAGGTCAAAGATACTAATAAAATTTTCATAGATGAGATAAAAAAAACTAAAGCAATTCTTCCAATTGTTGGAATGACAAAGAAAAGTCTAGTAATTAATAATTCGAAACCTAAATTAAGAATTATTTCAAAGGGTTCTAATCCTAAAAATTACCTATTTAAGTTCAAAAGTAAAATTACCTCTCTAGAAAAAATTAATAATGCTGCAACTGGAATTGGTTCTATTTCTCTATTGCCTGGAATTGATGGAATAGTTAGATCAGTACCAATTCTTTTGAATATAGATGATCAAATATGGCCATCATTAAGTTTAGAAAGTATTAGAGTTTCAAATGATCAAAAAAATTTATTAATTAAAACAAATGATGCTGGAATCCAAACTATAAAAACTAGAAAAAATACATTTACTACTGATAATAATGGGATCATTAATATTAAATATAAAGATTTCAAAAAAGATAATTATATTTCAGCAGTTGATATCATTAATAATAATTATGATAAAAAAAGAATTGAAAATCAAATTATTTTGATTGGATCTTCTGCTCAAGGCTTATTTGATATTGTAAAGATTTCTAATGGCAGAGTAGTTCCTGGTGTTGAAGTACATGCTCATATTATAGATAATATTTTAAATGATGACTCTATTAAAAAAAACTTACTCACAAATTTCATAGAGAATATTTTATTAATTATAGTATTAATTATGCTAGTTTTAGTACCTAATAAGATAAAACCCAAATATAGTATTTTATTTTTTATTGGTTGCTTAATTACCATAAACTTAATTAGCGTAATATTATTTTATCAAAATTTTTATATAGATTCCTTATACAACAGTATTTGTGGAACTTTAGTTTTTACATTGTCACTTTATTTCAGGTATTTGGATGAAAATTCTATTGCTTTAGAAAATGAAAAAAAACAATTAGTTCTTAAAAAAGAAAGAGAAATTGCAGGAGAAGTTCAGAAAAAATTATTTCCAGTTAATAAAGAAATTGAAAAATATGTATTTGCTAAAAATACACCAGCCAAAGATGTTTCTGGTGACTATTATGATTATTATAAAGTAAATGATAATGAGTTTTTTTTTACTCTTGCTGATGTATCGGGTAAAGGAATTAAAGCAGGTATTTTAATGGCAAATGCAGCTTCTGTTTTCAGATCTCTTGCAAAAATGAATTCATCATTATCTAAAACTGCAATGTATATCAACAATCAAGTAAAAGACTCTTCTTATCAGTCAATGTTTATTACAGCTGTTATCGGAAAAATTGATATTAAAAAAAAAGAAATGGAATATGTAAATCTTGGTCATGAGCCCATGATGGTTTTAGATAAATCTTTTAATTTTAAGTATCTTGATGCAACTTTGCCTCCACTTGGAATGATGATGGTTAAAAATGAATCTCATTTTAAAACAACTACTATTGATATAACAGATAAAACTATATTAATTTATACTGATGGCCTTACAGAAGGTTATATCAATGAAAAAGAAGAACTCACTGTTAATGGTTTTGAAAGTCAAATTAAAAAAATAAATTCAACAGATCCTAAAGAAATAATTGAACACGTGTCAGATTTATTAACAAAAGATCTTAATGAATTAAGGGATGATATAACTTGTCTTGGAATCTATTTACCCAATTAATATTTTTAATGATAACTTTTCTATTCATAAATATTATTTTTTCAACTCTAAATATATTTATAGTTATTTATGCTTATTCATTAAATTTTTTTCCAATGAAATGGAGAAAAAAAGTTAATCAAGACACATTTGTTGGTCTCACTTTAATTTTTTCTACAATGTTAACTGGTTTTTTGTGGGTCTTTTATTTTTATCTAAAATTATTTTAGTAATTTTGTCGCCAAGAATTTCTAAACACGGATAAATCACCTGCACCACTATTAATACTTACAAAATCACTTTTAGCGAGACCAGATTTTCCTGCAATATTTGCAAATATTTTATCTGCAAATGTTACAATTTTTGAAAGAACACCTTGTCCAACAAATCTGCAATCATCTGTTGCTGTCACTTTTTCATTTGTTTTTTTTCCATCAGAATCTACGAATTCAATAGTTTGTGAACCACCACCTCCAATTCTATCATTTGTATCCGTTCCACATTCATCATCAACAGCACAAATAAATGCATTTCCACTTTTACATTTATTAGATCCAGTAGTAGGTTTATAAATAGGGAAATAAACTAACCCTCTATGAGCTGTTGGCTCCGCAGTCACTTTTCCAAAATCTTTTAATTTTATATACCAACCCTTATCTGCGTTTTCAGGACAACTTGCTCCAGTTTTATCACCTGTTGTATTTTTACAATTAGTTATGTCATCCGCCTTTGCTGGCGTTGCGATCTTTTTGTATAAAGGATAATCTTTATCTTTTATTCCTAACATCAGATTATTAACACCTGGTGTTGTATCATTCACTCTTTCATAATCTCCTGTTCCTGCAAATAACCAAAGTTCATTTGTAGTATCACCGATTGTTGCATCCATTGAATGATACATATATCGTCCATTACTTTTTGTGGCTCCAGCTGTAAAAAGAGTGGTGTTATCATATAATTTTATTTCATTTCCATCACCATCATCATCCATATTAGTTAAATTAAATTTTGTTATTTTTCCCTCAAGGTCACTTAGATAAAGTAATCCCCCAGTAAAACTTATGCCTCTTGCAGTATCAGGAGTAATTAGAACTGCAGAGCCCGGAGTTGAATTGACAATATCACTTGCAGCAGTGTCTTCTATCTCAATCACTTTATACAATGATCCAGGGTCTGTATTATCCTCAAGATTAATCATTGTTAGGTTTGATCCAACACCTTCAAATTGTGTGCCCATACCTCCACCCATAGCAGCAACATAAACGTCATCTAAAATATTAGTATCTCCAGCACCATTATTAGGTATTCTAAAAATTCTTGGGTCTGACCATGTTTCACCTAATAAGCTGTAATCATATTCAGGATTAGTTGTAACCCCAGTTTGTTTTGATCCTGCCTTAAGATATACCCCAAGTGTCGAACTAGTAATTGTATCACCTAGATCTGCCGAATAAGTCATTTCAGTCCCAAAAGTAATTTTAGTGTCTCCACTTGAATCAACTGAAAGACTAAAATTAGTGTAGCTCTGACCATTATATATTACATTAAGATCACTCTTTTTAACTCCTCGAACTGGAAATATCCATTCTGTTCCTTTATAACACGATGTTGTTAATGAGGTATTACATGTATTTGATACAGTAGGATCATTAACATAGTTATCAGTGACTAAAATCGATTCATTAAATGAAGCTAAAGAATAAGATCTTGAAATATAATCATAAACTGAAACATTTTGAGCATGATCCATTCTGTAGACTCTATTATTTATAGTGTCATTATATATAGAGTATAAATGCAGTGGTTTAATTGGATTAGTAATATCTAGTACACTAAATCCATTACCTCCTCTTCCGTAGGGAGCAAATAGTGTTGTTTGCCATTTTTTTGCACCACCTAAAGGGCTTTTTACATACATGTCATGAACAACTATTGAGCCATCCACACCAAATATTGAATTTGACCCTCCTTTTGATTGATTTAAGCTTGTATTAATTATTAAAGGAAGCTTTGGTGCAATTAAGGGAGGTACAAAACCCCATAACTCTTTTCCTGTTTTAGCATCAAACGCATGTAGCATTCCACTATTTGATCCAGCATAAATAACTTCTGTTCTTGTTTCTAAAGATTGAGCCCAAGCATCATAACTTTTTATAGATCTAAAATATGCTTCTTGATTTTTATCAACAAAAGAAGTTTCTGCACTTGGTGCACCAACAACAACTAACTGTGAATGATAAATGTCTCCCATGGGATGATCTCTAGTTTCTGCTAGTTCACAATCACCATCATAATCAAAATAATCAGTACCCCTAACAAAATTTATTAATCCTTTTAAATCATCAGTTATCCCATCAATTACTCCTGGAGAATTTGCACATCTTCTATTAATTGTTGAGCCATCAGTATTATTACTTTTTCGATGGTAATCTGTAATATCATTAGCATATAAATTTATGATATTTCCTACTGCAGTAGCATTAGTTTCATTAAAATTATTATAATCTGTTTTATAATCAGTTCCTGGAATTACACTCCAAATTTTTCTTTTAGTAGGTGAGGGTAATACATCTATTGCAGACCAGTTATCTTTATCTTTATGATCAAAAGTTCCATTAGCATTAATTTTAGTTCTTGTAAGTGTACCAGTCCATTCTTTGTTTTGTTGATAATCAAATTGTGCTTGATACATTGAGCCACCTGCTTCAATAGTTGCAGTTATAGCGGGAGCAGTAAAAGAAATTTTGTTTGCATTAATATTACTGATTATTGCGCTTAATTCTGTTTTTAAAGTTTCTGCAGTTAATGCTATAATTGCTTTTTGGGTTCCACCAGACTTTGCAAGTTCATTAAAATTTTTAAGCCCAGAAGCATTTATTCCAGTACCAAATGCAACTGTATAGGTTTTAAAGCCTGTTGATTTTTGTGCTATCCTTGCATAAGCCTGCGCAGCAGATCTTTTAGCACTAGAATGATTAAACCAATTTCCATCACCAATAACAATTATGTAACTTTTTTGGCAATCTGATTTTAGATCTATTGGAGTGTAAGTAGAATGACTATAATATTGAGTAGCAATTTTCATGAAAGCCGCAGCATCAGTTCCTCCACCAGGATTAACTGTATTAATCATTTTAGCAATTTGAGCTGCACCACCTTTTTGAATGGGAACTTTTAAACAATTGTAATTACTGCAAGGTGTTGCACTACCTGTGCCCGTTTTATGATCACCAGTCCAACTTGAAAAACCTGCAGTAGAATAAGACCAATATGCAAAACCAAAGTCTACTCCTGAAGTTAAAGTAGCATCTGTTACTAATGACTTTATGGCTTTTGCTGCTGCTTGCATTCTTGTAGTTGGAGCGCCTCCAAAAGTTTTAATCCACGCACCATTTGTATCAAATATTTGTACAGAACCATTGTTCAAATTAGCTGCAATTAACCTATTATTAGTTTGGTCCCATCCTAACCCCCAAGGATAATAAAAATGAGTTGATGTTGATGAGCTTGCACCTTTAGATCTAGTTCCAATATTTGCGTTTAAGGTGTATCCATTTCCACTTCCATTTACGGTAATTTTTTGCATTTTGCTCTTAGTCCAGGAAAGAGTCCATAATTCATTTGCGTTATTTGGGTTTGCTTCTAATCCAACATAAGAACCTGCTGAGTAAGAAAAGGATGTTCCGCTAGAACTTGGGCAGCCTGAGCCTGATATTTGATATCTGTAAATACGGTTATTGTAATGCGCATAAATGTAACCACCGCTAATAGTGGTACCCCAACTTAATCTTAATTGACTGGTTACATTACAGTTAGTCATTTGATTATTACTTAAATTTATTTTTTTAAAACCACCACTATGACCAACATAAAGCATACCAGTACTTTCATTGATGGTCATATTATATGTATAGCCATCAACGTTATATTTCATTAAACAAGCTCCATCACTTGCTCTAATTGCAACAACAGCTTTTTCAAAATAAGCAGTTGTGTAATACACATCATTATAAGTTTCACCACTGTATGAGTAAGATGTTTTACAATTACCAGTTTTTCCAGTCGTACCATTGGTACCAAATCCAGTATCAAGAGTTTCCGAGCCATAAACAAATTTTTTAACTCCATCCCTATTATATTGTGAAACTATAATATCACCGTTACTGTCAGCATCAGCATCATAGGGATATTTCATACCAGTTGTTCCACCACCCATTCGCCAACCCATACTTCCTGATTTATCGAGCAAGATTAAAACGTTAGAAGGTACATCACCAGCACCTGTTCCTGGAGGTAAAGATTTTGAATTAACTTGCTCTATATGAGTAAAGATAAATAGAAATAATCCAATAAATATTTTTTTTATTTTCATTAAATTTATTCGATTCCTTCCAATTCCATTTTTGTATAAAAGTTCATTAGTTTTGCATCAAGTTCTTTTGTTGTTATATAAATTTGTTCATTTATAATACCATCATCTCCTGGTAATCTTTGATAAACTATAAATTGATTAGATTTTTCATATATTTCAAAACCACTATAAGCTTTTGGATTCTGTGTTGTATCAAAGGTACCATAATTATTTTTAGCATAATTCATCAAAGTTAATTTCTCTGATACAGAATTATCTTCTCCATTAAGTGCAACCATATTAATTGCAAATAATTCATCATTTAAAAATTTGTACTCTATTCCAATATCTTCTAATTTTTGATTAGAGCAGACATCTTCTGCAAGCATTGGAAATACTTCAAGCCCAACATGTTCCATAGGGAAACCTCTTGATTGAAATTTTCTTTTCTCAAATTTAGATTTTTTTTCTCCAAGTTCTGCTTGAAAATTACATGCAGCTTGAACATAAGTTACAGATAAGGTTAAAATTAAAAAACTTACTATTAAAATAATCTTATTATTCACAGTATTTTATAACAAAAAAAGTAATAAACTTATATAGGTAATATAACTATTTTGGAAGAACAACTATACTTTCCAAGGCTATAACCACTCTTTTTTTAGAGTTATTACTGTCAGTGATATTTGGGTCGGGATTTAATATTCCACAAGCAAAAATTCTATAAGCCGCGCCATCATTGCCATTATTGGAGGCTTTTTTTTTGACACTAGATCCAGTTCCTCTAAAAGGAGCAGAGCCAATACTTTCTACAAAAAACTCATAAAAATACCTTTGAAGTTTTATAGCCTCATCTTTTTCTAATTGTGGTGCCGATGTAAAGGATTGAAGCAATAATTCACCATAATTATTACTCTCATTATGAGCAATCTTTAAAGAAGATTTGATTAGGTCTGTGAAAGAATTGTAGCAAACTTTCCTGGTATTATAAAAAAAACTACTATTTGTATCATAATTATTTCTTGCAGCAGCAGTTCCCATGTCACCATCCCAAACTTTAACTTTATTAGCTGGTAAAGATTTTTTTGATGTATCTCTTTTGTTCGTACCAAGATCCCATGGACCTAAGAATTTATCAAGCAACCATTGCTCACCTTCTTTTAAAGCAGTTTCTGCAACATAGAAAGTTTGTTGATAATCATCACTTATATTATTATTTTCATGATCACCTGATGAGATGACAATTAATGCACCACCCATTAAAGACATTACAAGTAATAAAACCAGTGCTAGAATTAATGCAAAACCTTTTTCATTTTTTCTCATTATTGTTTTCCTAAATTTCTTGCATGAGCACTAACAACTACAGAATCTCTTAAGTATTTATCTGATATTGAAAAATTACGATTATTATCTGCTATTGCATAAATAGTTTGTGCAATTTTAGTTCTAAAATATGGTTTAGTAGATCTTGTAGTTAAAATTATATCAACCATTTTTATCTTATAGATCATATTTTTATTAACATTAGTAGCTGTTGGGGGAGGGGAAATTGCTAAACCATTTTCACTAATTGGTACAAACTCCATATCAACAACATAATCTTTAATTTTTTCTTTCTTATAAAATATATCACCACTTGGCACATCCCAATCAGAACTAGAAGCGCTCCATTTTTTTTTAGATTTAAAAATAGCATAAGCATCAATAGATTTACCTGATGCTTTATCTATTAAAGTAGAAGCTTCAGCCCAATATGTAACTTTAATTCTTGAGTAATTATAAGTAACTGGAGAAGTGGAACTATCTATGGCAACATCTCCATAAACAATATCTATCTTGTCACAACATTTTGTTTTGCTAGTTTTAGTAATTAGAATTGGGATATGCTCATTGTTGGTTTTGATATTATCGTTAAAATATTTAAACCCTGCCATTCGGACGTCTCTTACAATCATTCCCAAAATATCTCTACCACCTTGACTTATTTTTGCACGATCAGTCACTTGGCTGTAAGTACTATTTACTGCACTATAAGTTGTGTACATTGCAGCCATCATTATTGATGAAACCACAATACCAATTAAAATCTCAATTAAAGTAATTCCTCTTATATTTTTAGAATTTTTTTTTTGCATTAATCAATTTGAAAATAAATATATTTTCTTTTTGTTCCATTGTTCATATTTACTTCCATCCGACCAAAATACCGCTTGTTGTAGTAAATTTGTCTCTCATATTTTGTATTAGTTTTACCAAGATAACTACAGGAGCTTACAGAACTATGACAGATATCAAAAATTTTTAGTTTTTTTTTGTCTTTAGCACCCTTGCACTTAATTCTTTTTTTTGAGAAACGATTATCCCATTTTTCCATTTTATTTTGAGGTGCATTTGTATATCCTGTATATTTTTTTCCACCCGAACAAGTCCCCATTTCCCAACCTTTATTTGTAGTTCCTAAAAGGTATTCATGGAAACTTTTAGCTTTATACAATTGATCTTTATCTGATATTAAATCTTCGGCAACCATCCCAACTAGAAAATTGGTCTTAGTTCTTTCTCCAGAAACATCAATTGATCTTATGGAATAATTAACCATTTGAAATATTGAGATAAAGCCAATACCCACAATAACTACTGATACAAGGGCTTCAATTAGCGTTAGGCCTAATATATTTCTTGTTTTATTGTATTGTCCAACCACTGCCATTCCACCTTTTTTTTACTATATTGGAAAACCTGTTCCATTCAATCAAATAAACCTGTGAATCTTTTTTTAATCCATCTATAACCGATGTAGGACATTTTCCAGATAGAGCTGCTAAAGATTTTGGACAAATAA
>Ga0114998_10001630_pt1 | contig 17388 bp, 16 predicted proteins | sample ArcticOcean_MG_C_5_FD_87044 | JGI IMG/M metagenome (GOLD analysis project Ga0114998, IMG submission 87044) | Marine microbial communities from western Arctic Ocean - ArcticOcean_MG_CB4_138 | ecosystem: Environmental > Aquatic > Marine > Oceanic | place: Arctic Ocean: Canada Basin | collected...
CATTACTGTGGGTAGTGCCGGCGAAGCCGTGAAAAAAACGAAGGTTTTTGGGTTTTAAACAGTATTTAAAAGGAATAAAAAAGAAAAACACAAAAAAAACAGACTACCGGTGGTAGTCGAGAAGTAATAAAACAGATGATTGGAAACAAAAATATATTAATTACTGGAGGTGCTGGATTTATTGGTTCTCATGTTGTAAGGACCTTTGTCAATAAATACCCGGATTACAATATTTTCAATTTAGACAGCTTAACTTATGCTGGTAATCTAGAGAATTTAAAAGATGTTCAAAATAAAAACAATTATAAGTTTTTAAATGGAGATATAACTGACGAAATTTACATAAATAAAATATTTAAAAAACATCAATTTGAAGGAATAATTCATTTAGCAGCTGAATCACATGTTGACAGGTCAATATCTGATCCTATAGGATTTGCTAAAACAAATATCTTAGGCACGATAATTTTGTTAAATGCATTCAAAAATTTATGGTTCAATAACTGGCTTGGGAAAAGTTTTTACCATGTCAGTACGGACGAAGTCTATGGGAGTTTAGGTGAATCAGGATTGTTTACTGAAAAGACATCATATGATCCAAATTCACCTTATTCAGCAAGTAAAGCAAGTTCTGATCACTTTGTAAGGGCTTATGGAGAAACATATGGTTTACCCTATGTAATTTCAAATTGTTCAAACAATTATGGACCAAATCATTTTCCTGAAAAATTAATCCCATTATTTATTAATAACATAATTGAAGAGAAACCTTTGCCAGTTTACGGAGATGGAAACTACACAAGAGATTGGCTGTATGTTTTAGATCATGCAATTGCCATAGATTTAGTATTTCATAAAGGAATCAATTCACAAACTTATAATATTGGTGGGTTTAACGAGTGGAAAAATATTGACTTAGTTAAATTACTTTGTAATTTAATGGATACTAAGCTTTCTCGTAAATCAGGAACTTCTAAAAAGTTAATTACTTATGTAAAAGACAGGCCTGGGCACGACTTAAGGTATGCGATCGATGCAACTAAAATTAATAGAGATTTAGGGTGGAAGCCAACCGTTACTTTTGAAGAAGGTTTAGCTAAAACAATAGATTGGTATTTTGATAACTCAGAATGGTTAAAAAACGTTACCTCAGGAGAGTATCAAAATTATTATAAATCACAATATAACTAATATTTATGAAAGGAATTATTTTAGCAGGAGGATCAGGAACCAGGCTTCATCCTCTAACTTTAACAGTGTCAAAACAGTTACTTCCGGTTTATGACAAACCAATGATTTATTACCCTATATCTGTTTTACTTTTAGCAGGTATTAAAGAAATTCTCATTATTTCAACTCCAAATGATTTACCAAATTTCAAAATCTTACTAGGCGATGGATCCAAATTTGGTGTAAATTTTTCGTACAAAGAACAACCATCGCCCGATGGACTAGCCCAGGCGTTTATTTTGGGTGAAGATTTTATTAAAGATGATGATGTTTGTTTGATTCTTGGAGATAACATATTTTATTCCGAGGGGCTAATTTCAATTCTAAAAAAAGCTATACACAATGCTGAGATTGAAAAAAAGGCAACAGTATTTGGGCATTATGTGAAAAACCCAACTAGTTTTGGTGTAGTTAATTTTGATGAAAATGACTTTATTTCATCTTTTGAAGAAAAACCAATTATCCCTAAATCAAATTATGCTGTTGTAGGACTTTATTTTTATCCTAACAGTGTTATCGAGATAGCAAAAAAGGTGAAACCATCTAAAAGAGGGGAATTAGAAATAACATCTGTAAATAACGCTTATTTAGACAGAAATGAAATTTGTATTGAATTAATGGGAAGAGGTTTTGCATGGCTAGATACTGGTACACATGAAAATTTATTACAGGCATCTAATTTCATAAAAACAGTCGAAGATTTACAATCTTTAAAAATTGCATGTTTAGAAGAAATTGCATTTGAAATGGGTTATATCAATGCTAAACAATTAAAAAAAATAGCATTAAAAAATAAAAATAAATGTTATTCCAACTATTTATTACAATTAATAAAAAAAAATGAAAAAAAATGAAAAATGTTTTTATAATAGGTGCTGGACCATCAGGACTAATTACTGCTAGAGAACTTCTTAAAAAAGGTTTTAAAGTTACAATACTTGAAAAGTCAAATTATATAGGTGGTATGTGTAGAAGTTGGAAAGAAGATAATTACTTACTAGATACAGGACCACATATATATCATACTCCAGATAAGGAATTATCTGATTTATGGGAAGATGAGTTTGGAGATTTAATGATTAAAGGAAATTTTTGGTCGAAGAATGTAATAGATGGAGACTTAAATGATTTAGTTAATTATCCTATTTCTTGGGAACAAATTCATGAATTTAAAGGAGAAAAAAGGAAACAAATATTAAAAGAATTAGTTGATTGTGATCAAAATAAGTCATCTGGAGCTAAAAACTTTGATGATTATGTGCGTGGCCTCGTTGGTAATACTTTAACAGAAATGTTTTTTACTAAATATCCAGAAAAAGTTTGGGGTATTCCAACTAAAGAATTAACAGCAGATTGGGCTCCAAAAAGAATAGAAATTAGACAAAAAAAGACTCCATTTTATCATGGTCAATATGCTGCTGTTGGTAAATTTGGTACAGGTTGCATCTATGAAAGAATTAAAGATGATATAATTGATTTAGGTGGTGAGATAATATTAAATAATTCGCTAATTGGTTTAGAATACGCAAATAATGATATATCTAAACTTCTATTCAACGACAAGTCATCTACAAAGATTAATAAAGACGATTTTGTTATCTCAACTATTCCTATTACAATTCTTGGTAATTTTTTAAATACTAAAACAGAATTAGAATTTAGAGGTATAACATCGGTCTATATTGCAGTTCCTAATGATAAAATTAAATGGCCAAATGATGCACATTGGCTGTATTTTGATGCTAAAAAATATGCATTTAATAGAATTACCAATTCAACAAAAATGGCTCCAGATATTGCACCAGCTGGACATACTTTAATTACTATTGAGTCTACTTACACCCAAAAAGATGAACTTGACAACAAAACGAAAGATTCTTTAGAAAATTTTATTTTAGAACAAATTATAGATACAGGAATGATTTCTTCAAAAAAGGATGTGTTATTTATATCAAGTAACAAAGAACCCTATGTGTACCCTATGCAATATCCTGGTTATCAATTGGATCTAGCGAAGTTGAAGTCAAGAATTGATAATTTTAATAATTTATATTCTATTGGAACTGGAGGTGACTTTAATTATGCTGATAGTCAAGTTCTTTTTTATAAGGCATTTGATTTAGTTTCCACTATTACTGAAAATGATTCTAATTTTAATCAAACCAAAAAAAATATCGTAAGCAGAAACTTTAAAAAAGAATTTAGCATTGCTAATCACAAAGTAGGTGGAAATGCGGATCCGATAATTATTGGGGAGATTGGTTTAAATCATAATGGTAACTTCTCTATTGCTCAAAAATTAATAGATGAAGCTGTAGATTGTGGTCTTAGTTTTGTTAAACTACAAACATATAAATCAGGTAATTCACGTGTGTCAGATAAAGTTAAATCGGCTAATTATATCGAAAAAATTACAGATCAAGAAGAGACATTATCTCAGACTTTTGACAAATATAATATTGATTTAAAAGATCAAGTCAAACTATTTGAATATGCTAAATCTAAAGGGTTAATTTTATTTTCTACTCCATTTGATATAGAAAGTGCAAATTTCTTAAATGATAAATTAAATGTTGATTGTTTTAAAATAGCATCAGTTGACTTAGTTAATTTACCATTAATATCACATGTTGCTTCTTTCAAAAAGCCAATAATTTTGTCGTGTGGAATGTCTAATTTGTCAGAAATAGAAGATGCACTAAACGCTGTTTCTAAATCTAATAATGATAGAGTAATATTACTTCATTGTAATTCTTCATACCCAGCTCCAGTGGAGGAAATGAATCTAAGTGTAATTAATACACTCAGATCAGCTTTTAAATTACCTGTTGGACTTTCTGATCATACCTTTGGCTTACTTGCTTCAACTATATCTATGGCTATAGGAGCGAATGTAATTGAACGGCACTTTACTTTAGATCGATATATGGAAGGTCCCGACCATATTTTATCATCAGAGCCTGAAGAAATGAAAGATCTAGTGGATAGATCAAAAAAAATACCAATAATTCTTGGGGATGGTATCAAGAAAATCCAAAATGGAGAATATTTTAATATTAATCTACAAAGAAAATGTTTGTATGTAAATAAGGATCTTTCTAAGGGGTCAATAATTACGAAAGATGATCTTACAATAAAAGGACCTGGAGGAGGAATATTACCGAAGTATATTGATTTAGTTGTTGGTCGAAAATTAACTGAAGATATTTTAAATGATTACCCTGTTACATGGAGCCAAATATAGTTAAACAATTAGATTTATTAATTAAGGATATATTAGAGTTAAAAGCTAATAAACCATTACAGTTAATCTTTTCTTTAGGAAACACAAAGACTATTTCTGATGAATCTGTCTATTTTACTCCAATTAGACTAGCAGATGAATTTATTCTTCTTGGCGCAATTGTTTTTTCTGAAATCGAAGGGAAAGCTATTCTAAATAAGATAGACGGGATATTTGATTTAATTTACATTGACAGCGAGAAAAAATCTAAATCTGCAACTTTCAAAAAAGGATTTTTTAATTTAGAAAGATTAGGTGTTGAAACTATAAAGAAATCTAGGTTACGTCATTATAAAGGCAACGACATTACAGTTGATTCGATTGATAAATTAGTTTTTAATTTACTAGAAAGTAAAGGAAAGCTCATTGGAGGTTCAAATATATTAATCGTTGGTTTAGGTAATATTGGATTTAAAATATCACTAAGACTTGTTGAAAGGGGGGCTAATATAAATGTATTAACTAGTAATATTAATAGATCCAATAAGTTAATTGAAACTATTAATATTATTAAACCTAAAGAAACTATAGCATCCGTAATTATTTTTGACAAAGAAAATATTCAACTAACTGAAAGTTTAGATTTAATAATTCTTACACACTTATCTACTATCTCCAAAAACTCCAAAATTTATAATAGAACAAGTGAATTTTGCGATTTTATTGATGTTGGAAAGGGATGTCTTAGTGAATATCAATTAGAAGATTTAAACAAAAAAGGTAATTCATGTATGCGGTTAGATGTTGGTGATTCTTTTATAGAATTTTTAGAAAAGGATTTTAATAGTTTATCTAAAAAGTTTAATAAGCCTACATCGAAGATTGTTCACAATCAAAGATTTATTTCCAAGGGTTTAATTGGGGAAAAAGGAGATGTCGTAGTTGATAACATTAATAATCCAAAAATAATATATGGGATTTGTGATGGTTCTGGAGGTTTTGAGAAAAATAAAGATTTATTTGAATTTTATACTATAATTAATGAAAACAATTCTAATAACAGGTTGTAATGGAAATTTAGCTGCTACTATTATCCCAATTCTCTTAAATTTAAATTTTAAGGTTTTGGGATGTGATATTCATGATTCTAATTCTATCCAAACATTGGAAACTACTAAATTAGGACTAAACGAATATAGTAAGTGTAATTTGTCAAATGAAAATGAGATTATGTCTTTAATTAATATTTTCGAACAGTCAGGATTTCCAAATTACTTAATTAATAATGCAGCTATAGATTTTGTACCAAATATAAATAGTGAAGAAGATGGTTTAGATATTTCTAATTTTGACAACCTAATGAAAGTTAATGTTAAAGCTCCGTTAATATTGTCAAAATATTTTATAAATAATTGGAGGGAAAAAAACACAACTGGAACTATAGTGAATATTTCATCCATTTATTCTGAAATCTCTCCTGACCCTAATTTATACCAAAAAGGTTTTGTTAAAAATGTTTTATATGGTATTACAAAAAGTGCATTAAATAGTGTGACTCAGCAACTAGCTGTTTTAACTGCTAAAAATAATATAAGAGTTAATGCTTTGCTTTTTGCGGGAGTTAAATCAAAATCTCAAAATGAAGAGTTTGTTAAAAAATATCAATCTAGAATTCCTATTGGAAGACTTATGAATTCACATGAAATTATTGAGCCACTTATATTTCTTATTTCTGAAAAAAACACATATACAACTGGTGCTTTATTGAAAGTAGATGGTGGGTATAGTTTAATATAAAATAAAAGAAATGAAAACAGGACAAAATTTATACAAAAGAGCAAAAAAAATAATTCCAGGAGGCACAATGCTTTTATCTAAAAGGCCGGAAATGTTTCTACCTGAAAATTGGCCGTCATACTTCTCTAAAGCTAAAGGAGCAAAATTATGGGATCTAGACAATAATGAATACATTGATATGTCTATTATGGGAATTGGAACAAATAGTTTAGGTTATGGAAATGAAGAAGTAGATGAAGCAGTTTCAAATACAATAAGAAAAGGTAATTTAAGTACACTTAATTGCCCTGAAGAAGTATATTTAGCAGAAAAAATTATTGACATGAATCCCTGGGCTGATATGGTTCGGTTTGCTAGAACTGGAGGAGAAGCTAATGCTATAGCAATAAGAATTGCTAGAGCTGCAACTGGGAAAAATAATGTTGCTGTATGTGGATATCATGGGTGGCATGATTGGTATCTTTCCGCAAACATAGGATCTAAAAACAGCCTAAATACCCATCTATTACCTGGGTTAAATCCTTTAGGTGTTCCTGCCAATCTTGAAGACACCGTATTTCCTTTTGATTACAATAATATTGAGATGTTAATAGAAATTTGTGACCATAAAGACATAGGTGTTATAAAAATGGAAGTTATTAGGAATATAAAACCGAAAGATGATTTTCTTCAAAAGGTTAGAGATTTAGCTACTAAAAGAGGAATAGTTTTAATTTTCGATGAATGTAGTTCGGGATTTAGAGAGAGTTTCGGTGGGATATTTAATAATTATTCAGTTTATCCTGATATGGCAATGTTTGGTAAAACTATTGGTAATGGCTATGCTTTAACAGCAATAGTCGGTAAGGAAAGTGTTATGAAATCTGCACAAGATACTTTTATAAGTAGTACTTTTTGGACAGAGAGAATAGGACCTACTGCCGCATTGAAAACTTTAGAGGTTATGCAAAAGGTTAAATCATGGGAAACTATTACAGAAATAGGATTGAAAGTACGAAAAGGATGGAACGAGTTAGCTAAGAATAATGATTTAAAGATAAGTATATCAGGAATCCCAGCTCTAAGTAGCTATACATTTGAAGGTGATCATAATCTAGAATTTCATACATATGTAACTCAAGAAATGCTTAAAAAAGGATTTCTAGCAGCAGATAGGTTTTATGCATGCACTGAACATAATGATGAAATTCTTGCTAAGTATTTTGAGGCATTGAATGGTGTTTTTAGGAATATAAATGATATTACTAAAAGTGAAAAAAATATAAAAGAATTTTTGGAAGGGCCCGTTCGTCATTCCGGATTTAAAAAAATAAATTAATGATTGCAGCTATAATTCAAGCTAGAATGGGTTCTTCAAGGCTTCCTAATAAGGTGTTAATGGATATACACGGAAAACCTTCTTTGAAATTTATGATCGATCGGGTTGCTAAGTCAAAGTATATTGAAAAAATAATTATTGCGACAACCAGAGATGAAAGAGACAAAGTTATTGTAGATTTTTGTATTAAAAATAATATTTTATTTTATTGTGGTTCAGAAAATGATGTTTTAGATAGATATTATCAAGCATCAAAAAATAATGATGTCAAAACAATTGTAAGGCTAACTTCTGATTGCCCTCTTATTGATCCTGATCAAATTGATAAAACAATAGACCTTTTTTTTGGGAAAGCTGTCAACTATGCAGCAAATGCCGTTCCACCTGAAGTAAAAAAATATCCTGATGGTAGTGATGTCGAAGTTTTTAGTTTTAAAGATTTAACTAGAGCCTGGATTGAAACTAAAGACATTAAAGATAGAGAACATGTTACTTTTTATTTTTGGAAAAGAAATAAAGATTTTACAACAGCAATGCTTGACAATAAATATGACTGGGGAAAGTACAGAATCACAGTCGATTATAAAGAAGATATTGATTTAGTTCGAGAAATTGTTAGAAGATTGAATGATCAAAATATGTTTGGAACTACAAAAGAAATTGTAGAAATATTAGAATCAAATCCAGAACTGTTAAAAATAAATTCAATGCATTCTTGGGGTGCAAACTGGTAAACCTATTGATTTATCTACCGTAATTGCTAAAATTAAAGATATCCAACTTTTCATGAAAAATTTTTATTTATTAGATTTTATAGAAAAAAACTCGAATTTAAATTCAAAGAAATTAGAGATTTTAAAATACGAACTCGATACCAGAATGTATTATTATGGGAATCAATTTAAAAAACCATATGAAAATAAAAAACAAAAACTATCTGCAGTTTTAGTACAATACTTAAAATCAGCGTACGTATTATTAAAAGTTTTTCAAAATAAAAAAGTAGATAATAAGAAAAAAGCGATTTTATCTAGTTCCTATTTCACTGTAAATGATGAACTTTCGAAATTGGGTTTTGAAGTCTATTCGCCAAGTTGGAATCTAAAAAAAGATGGTAATGTTTTACCGGACTTAAAACTTTTCTATTCTTCTAAAAAAATACTAGCTACTGTAAACAGTTCTAGTTTTCGAGATTTACTAACTCCCAATTTCTTATCCCAAATTGATGAATTTGAAAAGAAAGTTGTAAAAGCATTTCAAAAAAATAAGATAAAAGCACTCATTGTCTCAAATGATATGACATTTATAGATAGAATTTTAATTGATGTATGTAAAAAGTTAAAAATTCCTTCTTTTATATTTCAACATGGGCTTCCTCCTCGCTATAATTTGGTAGATGACAATAGAACAGATTATTTAATAGTATGGGGAGATCAATTAAAGGAAAACTACATAAAAACAGGTTTTAATAAGTCTAAAATCATCGTGTCGGGTCATCCTTATTATAAACTGAAAAGCGAGTTAACTTTGCAATTTTCTTTGGATAATATTCTTGTTTTGACAAAGTCAATGAATGGAGGTCAGCATAGTGATAAAGTTCGTTTATACGATAGAAGCAACTCCATATTATACTTGTTTTCAATCGAAAAAGTATTGCGTTCTTTTGGCGTACTATCAGTAAGACTTCGATTGCATCCAGGTGAAAATCACGAATGGTATTATAAATATATTAATAAAGAATTTTTTATTTTAGATGAGCTGAATCTTGAAAAATCGATAAATAGCTCGACTTTAGTAGTTGGTCCCACTTCAACAGTTTTTTTAGAAAGCATTTATTATCACAGAAATTATTTAGTTTATGAACCTTTAGTTGATGGGGTTGATTTGTTTAATTTTGAGCTTATACCGCCTTTTGATGGAAGCGAAAATAAAGTGCCCATAGCTAAAAATGAGGTTGAACTTATTCAGCTAATAAAAGACAAAACAATAGTTGATAGTAGTATATTGTCTGACTATATAAGAACACCCTTCGATTTAGAGATAATAAAAAAAATAGTATAAATAATCTTATTAATATATATAATGTTATTTGGAATTATTTTTATTTAATAAAAATCAATTTAGAAAATCAATTAAAAAAGAATGATAAAAGCATTGTTATTTTGGTTTATTAGAGTTTTGCCATCTATTTTTGGTGGACAAAGACTGCGAAGTTTTTTTTATTCTAGATTTTGGGGACATTCAAGTTTTATCATTCCTGAAAATGTAACAATTATAGGTGTAAAAAACATATCTATTGGAAATTCTTTTAGAGTTTGTCCAGATGTAAAATTATTCACTGAAAATAATGGATCAATAATGATAGGAGACCATTTTTTTGCTAATTACAATTGTTTTATTTCTTCAAAAAACAATGTCATTCATATCGGTGATAATTGTCTTTTAGGCCCAGATGTAACAATATTAAATACTAATCATACTTTTTTGAAAAATCAATTAATACGAGTTCAAGAAGAGGTTAGTGCCCCTATATTTATTGGTAATGATGTGTGGATTGGAGGTAAAGCAATAATTTTACCTGGTGTAACCATTGGTGATGGCGCCGTAATAGCAGCTGGAAGCATAGTAAATAAAGATGTTGCTCCATATACTATTGTAGGTGGAGTTCCAGCTAAAAAATTAAAAGATAGAACATAATGGCTTTTTCATTTGTAAAAAATTACATAAAGATTTATTCTTGGCGAACCATCTCCTTGATTTCAGGTTTTATATCGCTATTAATTGTAGTCCCTCATTTGTCCAACAACCAAGAAGTGTACGGAATTTATATTTTTTGTATTTCATTCACTCTATATTTATCTTATGCAGATATTGGTTTTTTAGGTGCGGGTCTAAAATATGCTGCAGAAGAATATGCAAAGGGAAATCGTAAAAAGGAGATTGAAATTTTTGGTTTTACAGCAATTATATTGCTGCTTATGATCTTGCCGTTTTCGTTGTCAATGATTTATTTTTCGTTTTATCCCGAAATAATAGTTAGTAATTTAACTTTAGAAGGACAAAAAATTGCAGGAAACATTTTCTTAATTATTGGAGTTCTTTCACCATTTCAAATTATCTTACAAAGATTGACTCAATGTATTCTGATTATTAGAATTAAAGAGTTTATTTCTCTTAGAATTGATGTCATTTTCAACCTGATAAAAATTGCATCTGTTTTTTACTTTTTTGCAGATGGAAAATATCTTATTATTGAATATTTTCTTTTTATTAATTTGCTTACTATCATTAGTGGGTTGGTTACTATTGTGATTATCAGGAAAACGGAGAATTATGACTTTTTAGCGCTCCTAAAAGCGATGAAGTTTAGTCGTAAATATTTTCAACTTACACAAAAACTGGCGCTTAGTTCCGTGTTTCTAACAGTAGGTTGGTTAATTTACTACGAGTTAGATTTAATTTTTATAGGTAGATTGTTTGGCCCTAATGAAGTCGCTATTTATGCAATTGGTTTTACATTTCTAAATTTTTTACGTTCACTATGGAATATTGTATTTTCTCCGTATTCACAAAGGTATAACCATTTTGTTGGTAACAATTCGGAGGATGAAATGAAAAAAATGACCTATAACATAATTGACTACACACTTCCACTGTGTATCTTTACTACAACAATCTTAGTGCTCTCGACAAAATTCATTGTGCTCTTTTGGGTAGGATCAATATATACGGATTCAATTATAATCATGCAAATATTGATTATTGGAACGGTCTTTGGATTTGTGGTACAGCCTGCTTCTTATTATTTTATGGCTAAAACAAAATATTCTTTTATTTATGCTACTGCAATTATTCTGCCTTTATTTTTCGTAATAGGACTTATAATTATGGTTCCAGTAATTGGGATAAAAGCATTTGCTTTTTCTAAAACCATTGCAATGATCGTTGGATTTATTATTTCTATGGTAGGTATTTCAGAATTAATAAATCCAGTTAAAATAATTCGTAATTGGGCAATTCCTATTATTGTTTTTTTAATTCTGGCTATCGCAATACAACCAAAATTATTATCGATTGTTTTTCCTATGATGACAAAAAGTACTTTGGACTTAATTTTAATAATTACAATTTCTAGTTTTTTAGTAATTGTTTCTCTATCAATGATTTTTCTTAGTCAAAAACGTTTTAGGTTAAAATTAAAAGAGATAATAAAAAATAAGAAAAAGTGGTCAGAATTTTTAAATTAAACAATTATATTCAGCGTTGTTATTTATCGAATTAAACAATTTTACTAAAGAATTAAAAACAAAATTATTACTGAATGTGTGTTAAAAAAAGTGAAGTATTATTTTTCATGGAAAATTATTCAGCTGGTGGTCTTGATAAAGTAGTAAGAGATCTTATTGAAAATATTTCAGCGGATAAAATACATTTAGTTGTTAATAAAAATATTGATCATCGGATCATTTTAGCAGATAATTTACCGTCTAATGTTTTAGTTCATAAGTATAACTTATTAACACCTGTAGATGTTTCGAACTGGGCTCATAATATAAAAAAAGGTACATTTTGGCGATTTTTTGTCAAGTCAATCGATTATATACTTAGGTATCCATTAGTTTTTATTTCATTTTTTTACTTTCTATATTTTATCAGGAAGATAAAGCCAACTGTTTTTATTACTCATAATGGAGGTTATCCAGCTGCGCTATATTGCGGAACAGCTGCAATTGCTGCTAATGTTATTTTGAATAAAAAATCAATTTACGTGTATCACAGTATGCCTAGAAAGTATGTGCTATCCTACCTTTTTTTTGATAGACTATTTGATTTACTGATTGATAAAACTTGTAATTTAGTTTCTGTTTCAAAAAAAACTTCTAATGAAATTAATATTGTTCGAAAAATTAAACAAAATCCAATTTGTATTTATAACGGTATCAAAACACTAAGTATAAAAAATCATGAACAAAGAAATAATTTAAAATTATTACATGTTGGAACTATTGATTTCAATAAAAATCAGATACTGCTTATTGAAGCAATAAATAATTTAATTTTAAAGGGTAATACAAACATTTCTGTGACATTCGTAGGTGCAACTGTTGAAGAAGATGCTCAATTACAATTAAATAAATTAATAACTAACTATAAATTAGAAAAGTATGTTAATTTTAAGGGTTTTAATGATAATATTTCAGAATTCTATCTTGAAAACGATATTTTAATTTGTACTTCAAAAATAGAGGGATTTCCAATTGTAATTTTAGAGGCGATGAGAGTAGGCATGCCTGTTATCTCGACGAATGTCGGAGGTATTAATGAACAAATTACTGACGGAGTAAATGGATTTTTAATAAATGACAATGATTATATTCAATTGAGTAACAAAATTAATTATTTCTCAAAAAACAAAAACAAAATAGCTCTTTTTGGGCAAAAATCTCATGAAATTTTCTTAAAAAGCTTTACAATAGAAAAGATGGTAATTAATTACGAAAAAAAAATATTTCAAAATTAATCAGTGAATTCATTACAATAAACTAAAAAAAACAATTATAAAATATGAAAACAGTTATATTATGTGGAGGTTTTGGCACTAGAATTCGAGATGTTGCTGAGGATATTCCAAAACCAATGATACCAATTGGAGGTAAGCCGATAATCTGGCATATTATGAAAACTTATGCAGCTTATGGACACAAAGATTTTATTTTATGTATGGGATATAAAAGTGAAGTAATTAAAGATTTTTTCATTAATTATGAACTTCGAAGTGCAGACGTAACAATTAAATTAGGTGAAAAATCAGATCAAATAGTTTCAGATACATGTCATGATGAAGATGGTTGGGAGATAACTCTTGCAGAAACAGGATTAAAAGCAATGACAGGAGCAAGAGTACGTAGAATAAAAAAATATATAGGAAATGATACTTACTTTATGCTTACTTATGGTGATGGAGTTGGTGATATTGATATCGAATCATTGTTAACTTTTCATAAATCCCATGGAAAGATGGTAACTTTGACGGGTGTTAGACCGCCAGGACGTTTTGGAGAATTGGGTATTGCTGATGATGGTTCAACTGTAACTGGGTTTAACGAGAAACCTCAAGCTAGTGGAGGGCGTATTAATGGTGGCTATTTTGTATGTAATAGATCATTTTTGGATGTTCTTAGTGATGATGAAGATTTAATTTTGGAGCAGGAACCTATGAAAAAATTGGTCGAATTAGGTGAGTTAAAAGTTTTCGAACATGATGGTTTTTGGCAACCAATGGATACATCAAGGGAATATTCTTTATTAAATAAATTGTACAATAATAATCAAGCACCGTGGGTAAAATGGTAGAAAAAATAGTTTTTGGAGATATTTACCGTAACAAAAAAGTACTAGTTACTGGGAATACAGGTTTTAAAGGATCTTGGTTATGTACTTGGTTTATTTCATTAGGTGCTGAAGTTTACGGGATTTCGAATGAAATTCCTACTAAACCTTCAATGTTTGTCGAGTTGGGATTGCAAGATAAAATGACTCATTTTTTTGCTGATGTTAGAGATTTAAGTACACTAAGCAAAATATTCAATGAGATAGAACCTGATTTTGTATTTCATTTAGCGGCACAGCCTATAGTTTCATTATCTTACACCCAACCAGTTGATACGATTTCGGCAAATGTCATGGGGACTACAAATGTTTTAGAAGTTTTACGAAATTATTCTAAGCCTTGCACTGCAATTATAATTACAAGCGATAAGTGTTATGATAATGTAGAATCGATATACGGATATAAGGAAACTGATCATCTTGGAGGAAAAGATATTTACAGTGGAAGTAAAGGTGCAGCCGAATTAATTTTTAAATCTTACTTTCATTCTTTTTTTAAAAAAGAAAATGGAAAAGTTCAAATTGCTTCAGCAAGAGCAGGAAATGTTATTGGTGGAGGGGATTGGGCTTTAGATAGAATTATTCCTGATTGTATGCGTTCTTGGAGTGAAGGGAAAGTTGTTGAAATTAGAAGTCCAAAAGCAACAAGGCCTTGGCAGCATGTATTAGAACCGCTCAGTGGGTACCTACAATTAGGGGAACGTTTATATTTGGACCATTCGTTAAACGGAGAAAGTTTTAATTTTGGTCCAAAACCAGAATACAACCATACGGTTCAGGAAATATTGGAAAATATGAGTTTACGCTGGCATTTTGAAAATTCGAAGGATGCTTTTCAGGTAACGGGAGATATAAAATTTTATGAGGCAGGTCTATTGAAATTGAATTGTGATAAAGCTTTATTCCATTTTCAGTGGAAACCAACACTTGATTATACTACCTTAATTGAGTTTACTAGTGATTGGTATTATGAGTTTTATAAGAATAATGGAGATATGTTTTCTTATACAAAATTGCAAATCGAAGAGTATGAAAATTTAGCAATAAGGGGAAATATAGAATGGACAAAATAACAATAGAAGGGGTATTATTGACCCCACTAAAAAAAATACATCATCCAAAAGGAGATGTATTACACGGGATGAAGAGTTCAGATGCTGGTTTTTCAGGTTTTGGAGAGGCTTATTTTTCCACTATCAACTTTGGGGATATAAAAATATGGAAAAAGCATTTAGAAATGACATTAAATTTTGTGGTGCCAATGGGGGAAATTCGATTTGTTATTTATGATGATCGAGAAAATAGTACTACGAAAAATTCATTTTTTAATGTAACTTTAGGAGAATCTAATTATCAAAGAATTACTATTCATTATGGAGTTTGGGTCGCTTTTAATGGTATTGGAGAAACATATAATTTATTATTGAATTTGGCCAGTATAGAACATGACCCAAATGAGATTATAAGAAAGGAAGAATTATCTGAAATTGCATTTCAATGGTAAAGAAGAAAGTTCTCATTACCGGTGGAAGTGGATATTTGGGAGCGCGCCTTTCTCTTCATTTGGCAAACGAAGGATATGCTGTAACAGCACTTTGCCATTCTAAAACACCATTAGACCAGAGTTGGGTTTCTAAAATAGATAAAGTAGTTGTAGGAGACGTAAAGGATGAAAAATTTCTGATTGACTTAGCCAAATATAAGTATGATATTCTTGTTCATTTAGTTTCATTAGATCATCATAAATCTAATGGTTTACCATCTAAAGTTAGTTCAGTAAATATAACACCTGTCTGGACTTTATTAGATATCTTTTCAAAACAAGGATTAGGTAAGTTTATTTATCTTTCTACGGCACAAGTGTATGGTAACCTGCAAGTTGATGAGATTACGGAAAATCGAAAGTTAAATCCCCAAAACGCCTACGGACTAACGCATCAGGTTAGTGAGTTATTTTGTGAATTCTATAATTCTACAACTACTGTAGAATGTCGCTCAATACGTCTTTCAAATAGTTATGGTGCACCTATTTTACAGGAAAATAATTGTTGGTGGTTAGTAATTAATGATTTGTGTCGAATGGCATACACTCAAAAGAAAATCATTTTACAATCTGATGGTTCACCTCTTCGTGATTTTATTCACGGATGGGATGTTTGCAGTGGGATTCAAACCATTTTAGAAACTTCGGAACTTCATACAACGTATAATTTAAGTTCAGGAAAGACATACTCTATAATGGATATAGCTCATGAAATAAAAAAGGTTTACAAAAAACGTTATGATTATGAGTTATCCATAACTGCACAGAAACAAAGTAACAATATCCAGATGCATAAATATAGAATTGATAATAGTTTAATTCGTAGTATTGGATTTGAGACAAAGTGGAATTTGAAAACAGGAATAAATGATTTTTTTCATTTTTTAGAAAATAATAATATTTAATAGAATAGAATAATGCCTTTAGTAAGTGTAATTTTAACAACTTATAATCGTCCTGAGCTTCTCAAAGAAACAATTATCAGTATTTTGGATCAAACATTTCAAGATTTTGAATTAATAGTTGTTGATAATTTTTCCAATTATGAATTCCAAGAACTAATTGATAGTTTCAAGAGTGATAAAATTATTGGTTTTAGCAATCACAATAATAATGTTATTGCTGTAAACCGGAATTATGGCTTGCGTCATGCTACAGGTAAATATATTGCATTTTGCGATGACGATGATATTTGGTTACATGATAAGTTAGAGAAACAAACCAATTATATATCTAACTTCTTTAATGATAATGAACCAATCGTTTTACACAGTAATACTATTCTATTTGGTAATAACTTTAGTGAAAAAATCACTGCTAAAAAGGATATTAAAGTATTTAATGATTTTATCTGTGATAACAGTATAACGTTTTCAACAGTTATGGTAACAAGAACTAAAGATGTTGAGTTTATAGAAGCGCCTCATTTCAGAGCTACTGAGGATTATAATTTATGGGTTGAATTAGTTTTGAAAGGATATAAATTTCACTTACTCAAGGACCCTTTAATTAGATATAGAGTTTGCTCCAATTCAGCATCAGCTTCCCATAGAAAATATAATTCTCTTCGAATGATTGGAGTTGTAATCATTAATATACTTAAACATAAACCCAAAAAAATAAATAATCTAAAACTGTTTTTCAGAATAAATTTAGAATTATTAAAGTACGTTTATAATAATATAAGAAATAAGTAAAAGCGATTTAAAAATTAAGACCATATGATCACTTAATATAATTTATAAATTCGAGTAAATGAAGACCAGTTTATCATATTATGACCATTCTATTATTTTAATTCTCTTGTTATCTATAGGGCTTGGACCAATAGTTCATTTTTTTTCGCCTGTGCAATTCTTTACTGTATCATTATTTATTGTTTTTATC
>Ga0114998_10001637_pt1 | contig 17328 bp, 21 predicted proteins | sample ArcticOcean_MG_C_5_FD_87044 | JGI IMG/M metagenome (GOLD analysis project Ga0114998, IMG submission 87044) | Marine microbial communities from western Arctic Ocean - ArcticOcean_MG_CB4_138 | ecosystem: Environmental > Aquatic > Marine > Oceanic | place: Arctic Ocean: Canada Basin | collected...
AAACAAGCAACGCCATCTCGCCGACGTAACGGCTCGCGTAGTACTGCAGCGCCAGCGAGCACGCCACGGACCCTCCCACGACCGCGGCGACGGCACCCGCGGTTCCCGTGCTCAGCGGGTCGTTGTTCAGGATCGCGGATAGGGGCGCGGCAGCAGCTCCAAAACCGGCGAGCTGGAAAATCTTGAACCGCACCAAAAGCCGGAAGGGAAGGAGCAGGGGGCCTTTGTACAGGATGAGTTTTCTTTCGTTGGCTGTTTTCGAGGATGAGACACCGGGCATCTGTGAATCACCACTCGTCGTACCACCACCACTCGTAGTCGTTTCCTTGACGTTCTTCTCGGAACTCGACTCGCCACGTCTCCAGGGTGCGCTCGCCGCGAAGCCGCGAGGTGCAGACCGGGAAACAGACGTTGGGTTTGGGTTGATGCACGTAGGCTTGTAGTGACCAGATGGCGTGTGTAAACGCCGCGACTCCAAACGCGAAATCGAAGAAAACATGGCAGACACGTCGGGCACGGCGGTGGCGATGCGCGAAATTTGGTACCCCGCGCGCGCGACAGACCCGAGTCTCGACGCATGACTCGTCATCCCGACCCTGACAAAACCCGCCCGTGGACCCGCGTCTCGCAACCCCGAGGTGCGTCCGCGAATGATCTCGAGTAGGGATCGCTCGCGAACCGTCGTGATGATACAAAATTTCAATTCCACGACACCGCCAGTCCGCGAGGCGCGTGATGGCGCAGGCGGTGGCGCGCTGTTTGTTCTCTCCACCGAGGTGTGTCTCGTCTCCGCGGCGTCCAGGTGTTCGCGCGCGTGCGACGAAGCCCTGGGTCGCGTCTTCGATTGACGATGCGAATCTAACGCAATCGTTCTCGGATGAATCAAGAGCGTCGTTGGCACGCGCGGTAACAAACGCGTTGTTCGTGTCCGGCGGTGCGCTGGAGCCGCATTTGTTTCGGTTACCCACGCCTGGTGGGCCACCTCCAAAGAGTTTACTGAGCATCGCGGCATCACTAACGCCGCACACCGCGATGCGCGAGTTGTTACACCCGCGACGCAAACGCGTGCCGGACGTGGAAAACGCGCTTTGTTACAAGTGCGTGCTCACGCCAAACTCCAGAAAAGACCACGCCCGGCGCCTGCGGTGTCGTTTCACGAACGAATACATCGCGAACTTGTTTGAAATCGCCGCGGCTGGTACTGTTGGTGGTACGAGTGTTTGTTCTTTGTCTAGCGGTGACTACTCGTCACACGAAAATAAAACACAGAAACCCACCCTGTCGCGCTTCGACTTGTTCCACTGCCATTGCTTCGCGGACGCGAACACGAAAACGGTCGGGCTTCTTTTCCACGCCCTCGAGTACCCCGCGTTTAATAAAGACTCGTTCCCACACAACCTCGGGTTCTGCCAAGTGGGTAGTACCCTGGGTTGGGACGAGGGACACGCCGCGGTTCGAACCTTGCTGTGGTGCGCGAGGGGTGGGGAGACGCCAGTCGCGAGGTTCGCGGCGCTGCACACCGGCGATGATGATGAAAGTAACGCCGGCGAAGGCGAAAGTAACGCGGGCACCCCGAATCCGCTGAAAACGCTTCTTGTCGTGCCCGAGCTGCACACCACGTTCGAGGGCGACTTCGGGTCCGTGGCGGGCGACTTTATGTACCTCGCGGCGTTGACCGACCGCAAGAGGAAACACAAAGTGTTCGCGTTCCCGAGGTGATAAAGGAGGTGGGATGGAGAGATTTCTGTGGACCGGAATCACAAGTAGAACGTCGCGTCGTCGCAACGAAGAAACAATTCTCGTTTCAATCATCACGTTGTATGTAAAAACCTTCACACCCTCATCACTAGCTAGGGTAAACAACTGTATTTTACCACCCTACTCCCACTCCTCACGCCGCTTCGCTGACACGCACCGAGCTCAGCAGAAACGCAAACGCGGGATCCGTTTTCAGGTGTTCCGGGATCGTCACCGCGTCCAAATCGATCGCCGTCGGGGCGCCCGAGATGTCGTCAATCGTGAAGTGAATGCTTTTAGAGTTTCAAAAAGAAAACGGTCAGTCGCGAGTCTTACTGTATGGGCAAACAGTGTAGTTATATTCCTACTTTACTCAAATAGGGGCTTGAAACCGTGTGCCGCCTGATTTGGGAAAGCCCTGTCCGGCCGTACCTGGAGTCGTCGTCCAGGAGAAACGAGTTGCTCATGTTCGTGTTTTGGTCCTTCATCATGAGTTCCTTCATGGCGTGTAGCACGTCCTGGGACACGGTTTCCGTGCCGTACTTGTCGTCCCAGTACATGGTGCTTATCCGGTAAAGCTGCTGGATCGACAAAACCGGGCACAGCTCGAGGGTGATTTCGTTCAGCGTCTTCTTTGGTTTCTGGTGAATCACCAAAAGCTGCGTGGCTTGCCGGATGTACCGAAGCTCGTCCCACGCCCGGCCCGTCCACTCCTTGCTTTCAATAAGCCACACCTCCAACTCCGCAAGCCCGGTTTTGATGTACTCGCCGTTGGAAAACGAACAGCACTCCCGGCGAAGCAACAGCGCGTTGAACAGCTGCACGTTGATGAAACAGAAAATCTGCGTGAAGAACTTGCGCACCAGGAACACGGGGACGTGGTTGGCTGAGATGAAGAAAAGAAAGTGTCAGTCTTGAGTCGGGAGTATGGGTGTACAGTATGGGCAAACAGTCTACTTGTGATGTATGTAGTTGTAACAGTTGTTACGGACAGTAGTGCACTCAAACAGTCAAAGCGGGGCTTGAAACAGTGTGTCAGGATTTGGGAAACGCGCAATACGTACCTCTGAACGTGAGTAACAACGCGTCGAGGTGATCCAGAATCGTGCGCCAGTGCGTGCCGAGCTGCGGCCCGCCGTCCGTCGCGGTGGACGTCGCGGTTTGCGTGCCGCCTCGTCTGGCCGCGGCGCCGCCGCGAGTAGCCCGCGGAGCTTGGATACAACTCCCGAGCTGAGGCGTGATTTCCTTCTTCATGTTGTCCCTGCAATAAATAAAAGAAAGTGTCAGTCGCGTATGGGCAAACATAGAGGCAATGATTTGGGCAAACAGGGAGGCGCAAGGCCGTACCTCAAAAACCCGTAGATCTTCTCCACGAACGCGGTGAGCTGTTGTTTGAACAGAAACGCGGGGTACTTGGCGTCCACTTGTTTTACGCCCGGAATGCCCGCGACAGCTCCAGTAGCTTCGTCGTCGGCTTTGTCCAGCGACGGCGTGGACACCGCTCGCAAACGCGAGTTGAACCTCTCGAAAATCCCCACGCCAGACCCCAAGCCCGTTCGCCTTCGCGAGCTCGCGCCGCCGCCGCTCGTTTTCAACGTGCGCTGCAACTGAGATTGTAAAAGGAAATGTCAGTATTGTATGGACAATCAGTCTGCGGAATGTGGTTAATGGGAAAACTTACCAGGTGCAACAGCGCGAACGTGTTCGCTAACCAGTACGTCAGCTGGTTGTTGTTATCCGTGTGCGCCTCGACGTTCGCGCTCATGGTTTGCATCACGCGGTCGAACAGCGGCGTTCGTTCCAGTTCGAAGCTCTTCCAGTGAAGAAGGCTTCGGAAGGTAACGCAGGCCAAGATGGGCTGGCCGTGCGAGAAACCAACCTCGCACGCGGTGTCCACCAAACGCAGTAGCGTGTCGTGCTCGGCGTGCGTCTTCTGCGTCGCCGCGAGCTTTGCTAAGTGTCCCGCTTCCACTCGGCGGCGCAACTCCATGTCGCCGGGGCTTCCGCCGAGGCTGTCGGGGGTCAGGGGAGACTGACCCCCGGCTGAGTAGCCGTTCGTGGTTTCGTTGTCGTGTCGGGGCGGCGACCTTCCAGCGCCTTCCCCGGCGCGCACCGCCGCAACGGCCATGACGTTTTCCTTGGCCATCTGTTTTAAACGTTGGTTTTCGTTTTCGAGCATCAAAACTTTTTCCGCCGCTGCTTCCAGTTTGTAATCCGTCTCACTCAACGCCTTTTCCAGTTCCAGGTTCCGTGTCTCCAACTTTTTCACCACCGCTTTTTCCGCGTCGAGCTCCGTTGCGTGCGCGGCAGCTTGCGCCTGAGATTTCGTCTCCGCTAAACAAGCAGCCGCCTCCATCGCCGCGACTTTCGCCAAAGTCGCCGCGGCTTCTGCTTTGGCTTCCCTAGCCGCGCTCTTCGCGAGCTCTTCGTCCCGGCGTGTTTGCTCCGCCGCCGCCGCCTCCTCCGCGCGTCGCAGAGCCGCCTCCTCCGCGGCTTCCTTCGCCAGTCGCATCTCCTCCTGCATCGCCGCGAGCTTCGCAGCGGCTTCTGTAGCTTCTTTTTCGCGACGTAACGTCTCCTCCGCCTGCCTCCGCCGCTCCAGCTCCGCCCTCACGCGCTCCATCTCCAATTTCTTCTCGAGCTCGCTCTTTGCCGCGAGAAGCGCGCCTCGTTCCTTTCGTTCGGCTTTCAGCGCCTTCATCACCCCCCTGGCGAGCTTGCTTCTGAACGCGCACTGGAACGTCACCGCGGCTGTTCTGGTGCTTATAAATTCAACCCTAGCGGCTCGGCAACGCGCGCGCGCTTGGATCGTAACCGCAGCGCGTTCGCGGCGCATCAGCGAGACCCTCGCCCTCGCGAGCGCGCCTCGGAAGCTCGCCTGGATCTTGGTGCACGCTTTCTTGCACTTGTCGAACCTTCTTACCGCAAACGCGGTTCGCGCGCGCGCCTGCGTTTTCACCACTGCGCGTTCCAGACGCATGGCGGTCGCCAACCTACGCGCGAACATCCCGCGGCTCCACCGCGCCACGCAGTTCGCGGCGGCTTTGACCTTCGCGAACTGTTTCTGTTGGTACCGCCCTTTCGCCATTCGCTGAATCGCCACCGCGGCGGCCGTCACGCGTTTGTGCCGAATCATATCCAGGCTCGCCATCTGCCCCGCTCTTAGGAAAACCTTCGTTTTGCCAATCTGCCACGTCTTTTCAAGCCCGGTTTCGGTCAAGATCGCCCTCGCGACGTTGAACTCCTCCCCCGGTTTGAACAACTTCGTCTTGTCAACCGCCAATAAACCGAACCGGTCCAGAAACTCGTCAACCGGTTTCCGCGACGGGTACCCGGCGCACGAAATCCGCACCGCCTCCAGCACTCCGCCGCACCGCAGCTGGTGTAGCACGTTGGCGTTTTCAAAGTCAGACGGCACGTTCCGGCCGTTGGGTTTGACGCACCGAACGTAGTGCGGTTCAGTGGTGTTCAGTTTCCGCATCAAGTCGTTCAACTGCGTTTTGAACGCGGCGCCGATTGATGAGAACTTCATCGCCGATTTCGAAACTCGCGAAGCGCTTGAGCTTTCGTTGACAACACCCTCGGTCGGTTGCGCAAATATCACGCCAAGCATGGCGCACCCAGACTGCCCGAGAAGAGAGACGTGCTCAGCGACGACGAAATCTTTGTTCTTCTCCAGAAAAAAGTCCGTCTCGTACGTCACGTCCCCCGCGTAGTGCGCCAGGGTGAACGCGGTTTGCGAGGTTTTGGGTTTCCCGAACCGGCCGTGGTCTCGGAGCGCGCCGTACAGTTTCGTGGCGAACTTTTTTTGATAAATAAAAGAAAGTGTCAGTCTTGAGTGTCCAAGTGCCATGTATATCGCGATGTATGGACAAACAATCACCAGCTTCGGTAAAATAGTCGTGATTGTGACGTATGTAGCAAACAGTAGCTACGGGCTCCCCAATCGGCATCCGGTAACAGTCTCTTTTTACACGAGTACGCGCAAACGGCCGGTGTGTCGGATTTGGGAAAGCCCGCGCGGCCATACCTGCGCGTGCGTGGTGGAGGGAAACATACACGCCTCGTCCAACAAGGAGATGATGCCCGCGGGTTTCTTTTCGATTAAATCCAGGACGTCCTGGTTATCCACAAACTCGATGTAGCTCCAGTCGATTTCCTCGCGTTCGTACTCCTCCTGTTCGGTTTTAAACACGTGCTGGTTGAAGTGCTGCTGCAGCTTTTCGTTCGCCAAGTTGATGCAGAACTGCTCGAACGAATTCGACTTGAAGCTCTCGAAGCCGTATATATCCAGGACGCCGATGAAGTGCTTACTGTTGCTGTCCTGGCCGATGGAGTTGTTGATTTTCAACACGAGCCAGTCGAACAAACGGGTGTACAGGGTTTTCGCGAGCGAGTCGCGCGAGTTCGTAGCCGCCTTGACGTCCAGGGGTTTGGTAATAGACCCTTCCACGGTTTCGATGGTTCGCGTGGTGAGCGCCTTTTCCAGGGTATCGCAGTCGACCTTCAGCACATGGGCAGCATCTTTAAGAGCGTTTCTGGAAGCCTCCCCGGAAAGAACGCACCCGTCGTCGCACGCTTCGTCGTCTTTGTTTACGAACGTGACGTTGCCCAGGTGAAGAATCCCCGCCACCACGCGGAACACGGCGCGTTGGTCACTTTCGCCAATCCCGACGATTTCCATCGCCCGGCGTGTGGCGACGTACTCTTCCTTGTTATCCACGCCAGCCAGGGTGTGACACGTGCTTTGCGCGAGGTACGCGAATTCGCAGCTCGGTTTCAGGCGCAGGGATTTTTTGTCCTCCTCGGAAGCCCCGTCGCAGAGCTGGTTGTGGAGACGAAAAGGGTCAGTCTTGAGTCTACGGGTGCGCGGTACGGGGGATTGGGGTCCGAGTAATCGGGCCGGACACAGGGCGCTTAGAGTAATCGGGCCGAACAGTGCACTTGTGATGTATGTAGTTGTAACAGTTGTTACTAGTAGTACCGGGAAACAGTCACAGAGGGTCCGTAAACAATCGGCGGGATTTGGGGAAGCCCCAAGGCCGTACCTGGTAAAACACGTGGAAGTTCCGCTCCGGTGAATCCACCGACACGATGCGCGAGCGTTCCAGCAGGTACGTCCGGATAATTGCCCCACTGATTTTGTGTTTATCGTCGAACTGGATCTCGATGAACTTCCCGAACCGCGAGGAGTTGTCGTTCCGCACCGTTTTCGCGTTCCCGAACGCCTCCAACAACGGGTTGGATTCCAAAACCTTCTGCTCCACGGGACGGGATTGAGTTGATTGAGTTGAGGAGTCGTAACTCGACGAATCGTTACCCAACGCTCCATCCCCAGCTCCAGCATCCCCAGAACCAGCTCGACCTCCCATGTGCGCCAGGTAGTGCATGATTTGCTTCGCGGTTTCCGTTTTCCCAGCGCCCGATTCACCGGACACTAGAATGGACTGGCTCGTGTGCAAGTTAGTCATGGCGGAAAACGCGGTTTCCGCAATTGCGAACACGTGCGGCGACAACTCGCCGAGCGCACGGCCTTTTGTTTTCGTATGGGCAAACAGTGTCAGTGCTGAGTATGTGTGTACTTCGGGCCATGTGTATGAGCAAACAGTCGAGCGTACTCGGGCCGAACAGTGCACTTGTGTTGTGCGCAAACGCGAAACAGTCAGGCCGTGGGATTGGAAAGGTCGGGTAGTGGGTAGACGGTCTGACGAATGCGCTCCGTACGCCGCATCAAACGTAGGTGCCTGGATTTGGGAAAGCCCCTCCGGCCGTACCTTGGTACTGGTCCATCATGGCGTGGTCGTACAGGTGGGGAAGGCGCTGGAACGGGTTGACCTGTTGTTTTTACGTGTTTTTATTTTGGGAGGTGGTGAGTTTGGAACTCGACGATTGGAGGACGAACGGAAACGGAGAATTCGAGGTTCGTCAAAACACCAAGCAGTGACAAGACGTCGTCGCGTCTTGTCAAAAAAATATGAATATTCTCGGAGAAGGCGTTGGCGTGTGTCCGAGCTTGGGTGTACTCCTGCCGGTACCCTGACATCAGGAACGTACCGCGATTAGGATGTTCCCCGTGTACGTGTAGATCTCGTCCAGGCCGTAGCGGTTTTTCAGGTTGTGAAGCACTCCGGGTTCGTGCAGGTAGTTCAGGGTGACCATGTCCTCGCGGTCCGCGTTTTCTACCAGATGCAGCTCGTTTTCCTTCACCTCTACCGCGGTCCCGGCCTCCAGGGAAACCTTCACGACATCGCCGCTGACGGAAACCACGGTTCCGGCGACGTACGCCTCCACCGGGTCGGCGACCCACACATTCACACCAACCCCGATTTGGTTCGCCTCGTCCGACGCCATCGCGAAACGAGCGGAACGTGGGTAACACGAACTCGTGAATCACGTTCCGTTCGTCGTGAAGAGCCGTTTGCGTGTGCGTCCTTTCGTACGAAGGGTCTCCGGTCGTGGGAAGGCACAAGTGACAAGTCCAGCAAGTCCACGACGCGTTGGCTTTTGGACGACGACGCGGAGGTGTTTACGGGCCGATACGGCGGTATCGGCGAAACCGGCAACGGGGCGCGCTCGCCAGTGAGCACGGGTGTACAGGCTCCCTTTGATCTCTGCTGTTGAAACAAACTCAAAAACACACAGGTGGCAAAATAGTAGAGTAATAAAAACGTTGAAAGGACGGGACACACGCCCAAGACGGACGCGCGCGGCGCCGCTTGCCGGGTGCTCACGTCGCGCGGTGCCGGTGGACGTTCCGTGTGGGTTCGACAGGACGACTACGCGGGGCTGACGGGAGTGTTTTCGGGAGTGTGCGGTAAGAAATGGCCTCCGCCGCCCCTTCCTTCCTGGGCACATCAAGGAACTTGACGGACAAGTTCCTGCGGTTCCGCGCACAGGCGCGAGACACTTCTGGGGGCTTCGGCGGTAATGGACCTTCACGGGACGACTTAGCGCGAGAAAAGGCGAGCGCGCGGTTGTTGGACACCGCGATTGGCAGCAGCGGCGGGTCCGGGAACGGCATCGCAGTCAACCTTAACGATGGAGCCTCATCCCTTCCCCCCGCGTGGGTGGATTTCAGCGAAGAAGCGGAACGGGACGTTTCCCAAATCAAGGAAAAGTTGCGTGAATTAAGCGGCGCGCACGCCAAGGCGCTGCTGCCCACGTTCGACGACATGGGCGGCGAAAGCGGGCATGCGGTGGAGGCGTGTACACAAGAGATCACCAAGTTGTTCAAGCGGTGCGAAGGGCGGCTGCAGCGATTAGGTGACCGAGGCCACGGTCGGTTCGGCGACGAGAACATTCCGGAGGAACGAAAAGTTGTTAAAAACGTGCAAACTAAGCTCGCGTCCGAGCTGCACAAACTAAGCGCCGTGTTCCGCAAAACGCAAAGGAGTACCTTAACCGGCTTCAGGAACAGGAAGGCCGCGGGCCGGGTGGGCAGGGGGTGGATGATGTATTCGCGGCGTCTTCTGCGTCCCACGGGCAAAGCGGAAACTCGTTGTCCTATGACCAATCAGACTCTCGACAGTACGACGACCACGACCGGGATTTCGGGTTCAGCGCTACGCAGATGCAGCGCGTGGACCGCGTGGAGGCGGTTTCGTTTGAACGCGACCAGGAGGTTGTGAACATCTTGAGGTCCGTGAACGACCTGGCGGGGGTGATGAAGGACCTTTCCGTGCTGATCATCGACCAAGGCACGGTGCTGGACCGAATTGACTACAACTGCGAGATGGTCGCCGTGACGGTGGAGGAAGGCCGGAAGCAACTCACGAAAGCGGAAGGTACGCGCGCGTACGACTTTCCCAAATCAGGCGGCGCAACGTTTACAGCCCCAGGTCGGGTACACTACGTTCCGTAACATTTACTGTCGTACTGGCAACTGCGTCCGTACGGCACGAGTGCCCTGTTTTATCTCTAACGCTGGTCACGGTTCAGACCGATTACGGTGACTGTTGACCAGGCCATCGTCCAACACGTCGCGATATACGTGGCACTTGGTGCCACTCAAGACTGACCCTTTCTTTTTTCGGTGCTAGAGTACCAGAAGAACTCGCGAATGATTCTGTGCATATACTTCCTCGCCGCCATGGTCGGCGTGATGACGTTGGTGGTGCTGTTTCAGAAAATGGGGTAGCAGCCCGCGGGGATGGTTGGTGGGAAGCATTGTCATACGCATTGGGCGTGACCTTTCGTGGTTATGTACATATTAGTTCCGTGAAATGGCTTGTTACTAATTCGAGACGTTTCCTGGGAATCCGCGCGTGTCCTAAACTCGCGCGGCTTTTCGTTTCTGATGAGACTGTTTGCTCATACGACATCCAAGAAATATGTCATCCGCCTACCGTCGCGCGGCGTCGTCGAACGGGTCGAAGGGCTCGCCGTCTTTGGTGATGCTGATGGCTGGGGAGTTTCGGCCGCTCGGGCCGAGCGACCCGCTCGCTTCGTCCACCACGGTGAGTGAAAAGCTGGCCGGGGCGTTGGGGTTGGGGTTCAGTCCCGGGTCTGCGCTCGCCAAGGCGTGGTGCCTACTCCCGTGAACCGGCGATCCCGGAATAGACCCGCCGCTTCCCGGCATAGGGGGCGTGACCCCTCGCGAGTGCGCCTTGTACGCCACGTTTCCGCCGTCGCCGTGCGAGCCGCCGCCTGACACATGCGACACGCTTCCATTTCCAACCCCACCCGCCCTCGCAGCCAGCGCGGCGGGAATGGAATCCAGATCCTCCGCCTGGAACGCCATCCGCGAATCCGACTGCGTCGCGCTGCTCTTTCCCGGCATACGCTGCGAGTTTCTCCGGCTGCCGTGCCCCGAGTTCCCGGGGGTACTGTTCAAACTCCCGGAGGATGAGTTCTCCTGAGATAGGTAAAACAAAGTGTCAGTCTTGTATGGGAAAACATTCGGAGGGATTTGAGAAACGCGCAATACGTACCATGACCTCTGAAAGCGCCATGGCGAACTTCGCGGCGTCGCCCGCGCGCACGCGCATTTCCATCGAGTGCTCCCCCCCCCCCGGGGTTTTGAACGTGAACACGGTGGTTTGGAACTCGGTGTAGGACCGGCCACCGTGCGCGCTCGCGTCCATGCCTTTCAGCTCGTGGTTCACTGGTACCCGCAACGAGCCGCCCAGGATTTTTTTGATCAAGTGCAGACTGACGTAGCACGTCACGCCGATCCACCCGACCGTGGAGAGCAGCAACATGACGTTGGCGCCGAGAATTGCGCCCCAGGAAGAACACCCCATGAAAACCCCGCAGCTCCCGTGTGTGCTGTCGCCAAGAACAGGGTACCCGTAACGCAACACGTAGTCGTTTTCGTTCACGAACAACGCGCTCGCGAGGATTCCCCAGACGCCGCCGAAAAAGTGCACCGGCACGGCGTCCACCACGTCGTCGATGCCCCACACCAAAAGCGCGCCTGACGTTTTGACGTAAATGAACCCCGCCACCGCGCCGATCACTGATTGTAAAAAAGAAGGTGTCAGTCTTGTATGGGCAAACAGTCGTGGGATTTGGGAAAGGCCAACACTTACCCAGGGCGTTGTGCGGGTGAATCAGCCCGGCGCACCCTGAGACGGCAACCAGGCCGCACAGAATGCCGTTGTTCATCCTTCGTGGTTCCGCTTTTATGCGAAGCAAGTACGTATCGGTGACCATCACCGCGCCCCCCCCCGCGGCGGCGGCGAGGGTGGTGCTCACCGCCGCTTTCGCGGCGAGTAAAGGTCCGTGCCCGTCAAGGGTACCCACCGCGACGCAGTTGAACCCGTACCACCCGAACCACAGGAACATTGTTCCCGCGGTTTGGAAAACCGGGGATTGCATGGGGAGCAACATCGGGATTCCCGCGTTGAACCTCCCCACGCGCGGGCCCACCACCACGCACGCGATGAGCGCCGCTAACCCGCCCGTGACGTGCACCACCAAAGCGCCCGCGTAGTCCACCGCGCCGCTGTCGAACAGCCGGTTGCCTTGAAGGAGAAACGGAGACGCCCACCCGTCGTTGCTCCAAACCCAGTGCGCCACGATCGGGTACAGGAAGCCGGTAATAACCGCGGTGTACAGGGCGTACGCTTTGAACAGGAACCGCTCCGCCACGGCGCCGCTGACGATGGTGGCGCTCGTGGCGGCGAAGGAAAACGCAAAGAAAAACCGGGCGTGAAGCGTCGCGTTACTCGCGGTCTCCGCCACAGTGGCGTTCTGCCCGACAAGGAAGCCCCCCCCGCTGAGCGCGAAATCGGACGACCCGACGAACCCGTCCCCGTCGCCGTGCAGAAACCCGTACCCGAAGAGGTAAAACGACACGGCACCGCAACACACGTCTGGAGTTTGGAAGAAGTGTCAGTTGTATGGTCAAACAGTCTTGAGTACCGGTTTGTTCAAACATGTACCAGTACTGGTAAATGTTACGGGTAGTGTTACAGGTAGTACAGTGTAAAAGTACACAGTACTACATACATCACAAGTAGTGCGCTCGACCGGGGGCGGTAAACGGCGTGTCAGGATTTGGGAAACGCGGTACGTACCTAGCAGGTTTTTGAACAGCGTGTTCTTGGTGTTCCGAATGGAAACGCTGCCGACGTCCAGAAGCGCGAAACCGACCTGCATGAAAAACACGAGTGCGGCGCCGAACAACATGAACAGGACGTCCTGTGGTGTTAAAACGGAACGGAACGGCGAGCGACGAATCGTTTGTGGCAATTTTTTAGGTTTCGACAGGGCATTGTTAGGTCAAGAGTGTGGCGATTGCGAAAACGACGAACACGGCGGGTGGTGGATTGGGTGGCGTGGAGGAACAAGGGGGGGGGTCGGTTAGCTTTTTGTGGCGGGTGTCGCCGTGTGTGGCACGTGATGACTCCGTTTGGAACACCCTAGGACTTCCGCGCGGGTCGCAAATGTTTGCAGGGCTCGCACACCGCGGGAATGGAAAAGCGTAAAACGTGACGTGACGGCGGTAGGTGGCGCGCGTGCGGTACCCGACGGTAACCGACACCGCGGCGCGCGCGTCGCGCTCGTGTTAGCGAGACGCGCGGACTTGACGGGGGGAGGTACACGCACCAGCCCGGCGTTGCTTTCGCTGGTGGCCACCGCATCTTGCATCAAGTGCCTACCCATGGCGGTCGGAAGGGAGTCTTGTCCGACGCCGTCAGATGCGGCCCTGCCGTGTTATTACAGGCGCGTAAATGCGCAACACGCGGTGGGTCGCACGACCGCGAAGTTTCGCTTGTCAACGGGACACGCGTTCAGGCGGAATCAGCGCGGGGTATACGTCGTGTTGGAACGAAAACGCGCGACCGACTTCCAAGTCGCGACGTCCAGAGTGACGGTGGTGTATGTGTGGGGAGGAGGGAAGTGGAGGGAGGAATCAGGTTTTGGCAGCTCCAACTGCTGACTAATGCTATTTTTACGTCGAATCAGTTGGTGTCTGCAAAACGTGCTTTTTAATGGCTGGAGACCTGCTGCGTTTATTACTACGTTTGATACGTTTGCGTATTAAAAATAGCCACCTCCATCCCCCCCTCCGAAACCCTAAACCCTAAACCCTAAACGACTCCCTTGTCCTCACAACCCCGACCAGTCCAAAAAATTCCCCGACACATCGAGGTGCTCCAGGTTTTCGTTCCAAAGCAATCCGCGCGGGGGTTTCCCCTAGAGATTGTTGAAAAATAAATGTCAGTCTTGTATATCGCGATGTATGGACAAACAGTCAGAGGTAATGAATAGTCCCTTCTGGTACGAGTATGGGCAATCAGTCAGTGGAATGTGGTGAGTGGGAAATACTCACCGCGAATTGGTTGTTCGCCAAATCAAGCCACCGCAGTTCTTTCAACAAACACAACTCGGGCGGTAACGGCCCGCTAAATGTGTTCCCCCTGAAGTTCAGCTTCGTGGCCTTTGCCAGGTTCATCAGCTGTTCGCCGGGTATCGGGCCGGACAGACGGTTACCACCGACGTCAAGCACCACCAGCGTTTTCAACGCCAACAACGAAGCCGGCAGCGTTCCGTTTAGCGAGTTGTGACTCGCGTCGAACGTTGAGAGGCGATTCATTTTTCGCACATCGACGGCGCCTTCGTTTGGAATGGGTCCCCCGAATTTGTTAAAGGAAACGTTCAAGCTGCGTACGTGCCGTAGGGCCATTAACGTATCAGGAAGGAAACCGGTCAAGCCGCAGGACGAAACGTCCACTAACCGTAACTGGCTATCGTAAGGAAACAAGCTCGCTGGCAAAGCTCCTGTTAAATTACCGTTGTTCGCGACGGAAAAAACCTTCAGGTTCGCGTTGGTTGTGAAATTATCAGGAAACTGGCCTGACAAAGAGTTACTGCTTATGTCCCAGATCGCCAGCGCTTGCGCTTGTTCTGGTAACAAAGGAACCGACCCGGTAAGCGCGTTCTCGCTCACGTCGAAGATGATCAGTTTCGAGTTTTCCGTCGTCGCCGCCGCCGCCGCCGCCGTAACGAGCCCGTCGCTGAACTTGTTCCGGGAACAACTGAACACCTCCAGGGATCGAACCGACGCGAGTTGGACTGGCAGTGACCCAGACAACCCATTACCGCTGCAGTTGAACAGCCTGAGATTCTTAAGTCTTGTTCCCAAACTCAATGGAATCTCGCCAGCCAGTAAGTTTCCCGAAACGTCAAGCTTCTCAAGAAAAGCAAGCGCGCCCAGTTCCTCCGGGATTTCCCCGCGAAGAAAATTGGACCGGACGTTGAACTCCCGGAGGCCTTTCAGTGACCCGAAAGCACCATGGATTTCGCCCCGCAGGTGGTTGTGTGATACGTCTAAATAGCGCAGTCTGTGCAGTCGCGCTAAAGTCTGGGGTAACACTCCGTTCAGCTTATTGTCGCCCAACCGTAGCGCCAGAACCCCGGCGATTGATTCTTTTGATGCGCAAAAAACCCCCTCCCAGTCGCAGTGGGTTTTCCGTGACAGCCAGTTTTTCTGGCGAACCCACCGTGAGCCTTCCGTGCTTCTGAACAAGTCGCTCAAAACGACCCTCTCCACGCGTCTTATTTCCTCTACCAGGTCGGGGTGTTCGTTACCGTTGGGAATCGGGTCGAACGCGACGTCGGTTGTGTCGACGCCAAGGAAACCCCACGAAGGCCGCGCGGAGTGTTCGTCCGAGGGAACGGAAGTTTCCTTTTTGAAATTTTCAGAGCCGCCCGCGTGTTGCGCGTGGTAGCGGTAGTCACCCGCGGCGCACGCGCCAGAGTCGGAGCCGCGACAAGAATCGGTACCGTCGATGCTCACCGTGTCATCCGATATTGGCATTTTTTTCCCTCCACTGCTCAACAGAAACACCCCGTCCTCACCCACGCGCGGTCGTTTCGCGATTTCGTCTCGGTCTGTCGGTACGCCGTAGTGGTCTCGCAACGTTCCCTCGTCCCGCGCGGTTTTCGTGACACTGTCTTTCACTAGAAACGCCGCGGCGTCCCTGTGGTTGTGCACGAAAAGTGTCAGTATGTCCGTACGGGCAATCAGTGTGTGGCGGATTTGGGAAACGCGCAAGGCCGTACCTGCTTTTCGCGCGCGCGTTCGCGCCGCCTGCCGCGAGTGACACGCCCACCGCGAGAAATTGACACTTTTCGTGAAGCAGCTGAGTTAATAATTCAACAGCTTCGCGATGAGTGAGCACCACGTTTACGGCGTTCGTCAGGTCGGCGCACGGGTTTTCAGTCGGAAGGTTGCGTCTAGTCTGCCCAGGAATCGAACTTGGAGCGTTTGAACACTTCAAGCGCAGCGCAACCACCGCGGCGTGCTGCAAATCGAACGCGCTTTCGTGGTTGAAGTTCCGCGCGTACACTTCGCACGGGTTTCGCAACACGGACGCGAGTCTTTGGGAAAATTTAAGTTCAGCCTCCACCGTGAACCGCACGTTCGTCGGCGTGACTGGGTGCAAAACGTTGGTCTGGGTGCTGTGACGGCGGTTTGAGGTTGTGCTTGGCTTCGGGGCTGTTTGATGGTGCGTGGATGGCGATGGCGCTCCATGCGATGTTGTCTCGCTCGCGCCAGAGGGCGCGACTTCTGGAATCGCGAGCAACACAAGGAGCAGCGGACACAGCACCGCGACCAGGTGGGGGCGGACCGGCCGCGCACCCATGGTGCCGGAAGCGCACCACCCACCCAAGGGCGCGCGTGAGGACTGAAAAGATGAAGGTGCCCGAAAACGAAAGACCACGAAAGCAAAAAACAGCGAGTCGATTTCGGCAAATGTGGGCCCATTTCTTTAACCTGGGACTGTTTCGGCAGTGGCGAAAAAAACACACGTCCGAACGCCGCTAAAATCGCGCGGTCGCGCGCCGTCCGTCCCTCTTTTTCGGCGCACCGGACGTACCCGCACGGTCGTTCAACTCAACGATGCCTTTCACTGTAAGTGTTCATTCCCGGACCGCGACGTATAGTGCATCTTTCAACTCGCGTCGTCGCGTGCTTTGCCGATTCCGCCGCGCGCGCCACTGACGGAAAATCCATCCATCCCACCGTTCTCCTCCATTCACCCCAACAGCGCAACATCGAGCTCGGGCGCGTCTGCCTGGTCAACCTGGCCTGCGACCCCCTGTACGGCAAGCTCGTGACCATCGTGGACTTCGTGGACATGCACAGGGTATGTGCTTTGACGTAGCGTTTGATCGCATCTGTCGGGGATGGCGACAGTACGACAGTACGCATGGAAAACCCTAGACGCCATCCGTGGAGGGCTTTTGCACAGGCGCGGATGGATCCTTTTCGATCGTCTTATCACCGATCGATTCACTCTCTCTAACCTACCCCCCCCCCTCTCACCTCACCAAAAAACAGGTTCTCGTCGACGCCCCCGGCATCACCCGCTGCGTGATTTCCCTGCGCCGTCTGGCGGTCACCTCGCTGGTGGTTGACCTGAACGAAACGCGCTCGCCCAGCAAGGCAGTTTTGACCGCAGCGGTGAAGGCGGCTGACGTGGACGGAAAGTGGGCGGCGTCGGCGTGGGGCAAGAAGCTCGCGCGACAGGCGGCGCGCAAGAACCTGTCCGACTTTGACAGGTACAAGGTGATGGTCGCCAGGACGAAGCGCAAGGCGCTCATCGCCAAGGCGTTGGCCTAAGCGGTTGGGTGTAGTGAAGATTACTTTCACGCGGGGGCGAATCGTGCGAGCTAACGACGCGCGCGTTAGGCAAACGTTGTGATTCGTACGATTTGTTTCTATTATCTATCGTTGCCGTAGGTGGCTATCTCGCTTTCGGCGGTTCGCGGATCGGTCGCTAGCGATGACCGCCTCTACCTCCGCCGCCTCCATCATCGCCTCGGCCTCGCCCTCTCCCTCCGCAACTCCCCTGTTGCGTCCCCCGCCTCGGCGTTTTCACAAGCACCGATTCGTTCTGTAACAGGTCGTCACAAGACACGCACGCGGTGTGTTTCGTCACACCGTCCGCGAGGGGTGTGTTTTCCGTGTCGTACGTGACCTGTACGCAAAACGCGAAACAAGAGGCGCACTTGAACCTCGTGGGCCGGCACTCCGTCACGTCTTTTGCGTTTTGCCAGAAAAGTGTCAGGGCCTTGTATGGTCAAACAGTCGGCGGGATTTGGGAAATAGAGGTTTTCCTTTAAAAAATGCGGGGA
>Ga0114998_10001643_pt1 | contig 17298 bp, 13 predicted proteins | sample ArcticOcean_MG_C_5_FD_87044 | JGI IMG/M metagenome (GOLD analysis project Ga0114998, IMG submission 87044) | Marine microbial communities from western Arctic Ocean - ArcticOcean_MG_CB4_138 | ecosystem: Environmental > Aquatic > Marine > Oceanic | place: Arctic Ocean: Canada Basin | collected...
CCTATAGAGCCGTGGTAGACCACCACGTTGATAGGCTGGATGTGGAAGCGCAGTAATGCGTGTAGCTGACCAGTACTAATAGCTCAATTGGCTTGATTTATGCACTGAAAAAAATTTTTAGGAGATTTTTAAAGATATTAATATTTTATTTTAAAACCCCAGCTTAAATAGCTGGTATTTGTTTTTTGTTTTATTGAAATTATTTTTAAGGTTATTAAAGATATTTACAATAACCTAACAAAGCCATTCCAGTAATATACTTGCTGTTTCTTGAAATTCTAAATGGAAAATCAGATACTATTTGATTATATAAATCTAATTTATCTGAGGAAAATTTAACTTCAAAAACACAATTGTCAGTTTTTTTTATTTTTTTTTGATCATTTATGTCAGTAAAAGATAAATCTTTATCAAACGTTATTATTAATCCTTGATAATAATAATAGTCTCTAGAATATGAAACTTTAATTTTTGGGTAAAGAATTTCGTCGCTTAGATAATTAAATACCATCTCTTTAAAGGATTCATTTTTATTTAAGTCTCTTATGTTTTTTACAATATTGTTGCTGGATAAACCTACAATTTCTCTTTTTACTTTGGCATTCATTTTATTTTTCTTTATTTTTATCTCAGCTTTAGCATTTTTAAAATCATTATTATACCACCTTAGTCTTAGTTTTTTTCTGAAGCTTGTTCCTGATAAATTTTCTGAAACAAATTTGAGATCATGAGTGTCGTAGTAAATAGAGCTGACTACTCTAGAAGGATATATTTTAAATAGTTTTGAATTTGATTTAATATAATTGATTAAATTTTTACTTTCAAAATTATTTACATTATATTTTTGTTCAAACCTAAAATCAGAAAAACTTAATTTCATATTTTTAATCAATTTAAAAAGTTAATAATACTGTTTTTATCAAAACTTATTTTTTTATTATCAATGGAGACATTTTTCATATTTATTATACCTCCTTTTTTATAATAAGCTTTCTTATTAAAAGCAGAAATATCAAAATTATTTCCTCTAAAATTTCCCTGTGTAAGATTTAATAAACTATTATCTTTAACGGCAATGCCAATTTCACTGTTTATAATAGTGATATTTTTTGCAACAATTTTACTTTCTTCACCAATTGATATTCCTTTATCTTTTGAATTTTTAATATTTATATTATTGATTTCAAAATTTGATCCAGAAAAATCAAGGCCATCTCCACCAATCAAATGAAATTTAGCATTATTTATTATACCAGTTGAAAAATCAAAATCTATACCATCTGATTTAGCATTTATTACTTTTATATTTTCTAGATAACTTTTTGAATTGATTAAGTTTAGAGCATCTTCGGCATTAGAATTTTTAAATATCACATTTTTAAGATTAACATTTGAATTATAAATATTAACTCCACCAGTCAAAGAGGTAAAATATTTGTTAAAAGATCTAAATTCTTTTGTATTTTCAATTGTGCAATTTTCAAAATCAACTTTATCAGAGTTTCTGATATAAATTCCTCCCCAAAACTTATTATTTAAAGAGGTAAGTTTAATGTTTCTCTTTTTTTCACCTTTGCAGATAAACATCCCACCATCAACTAAGATATAGCTATTTGGACTAAAATTTATGACTGTATTACCTTCAATTATTAAGTCTTGATTTTTTTCTAGTATTATAGGCTCTTCTATTAAAAGGTTTCCACTTAAGATAAGTTTAGTTTTTTTTAAATTTTTGTAACTCAAGTCATGAACTGATTTAATTTTACTATTTTCTAAAAAGCTTGTTTGCTCATGTGTATTATCCTTTACTTCAAAAATGAGCTTTGTTTCAATAAAATTTGAAATTAATTTACAAGGTTCTGTTAAATTTAACGTTAAATTAATTTTTTGATTACTGTTTATTTTAATTTCATTAAATTTTTTTTTTAAACATTTAATTTCTTTTCGTTTGTTATCATGAAATATTATATTTTTTATCTTTATTTTAAATAAAGTTAAATTTTTTATTTTAACTTCACCATCATTAAATGTTCTAAAGTACAAATAGTTTTTTAGATGTTTTAAAACTTCTCTTTCTAAAATATTTTTATTGCTATCTTTAATTTTGATTTTTTGAAATTTGATAAGTTTAAACATATCTTCATCTTCAATTTGAGTTACTTTTTCTAAAACATCTATAATTTTTAGTTTATTAGTAAGTAAAAAATCTAAATTACTTTTAATTAAATTGAAATTAATATTGTCATTACAATTTACAAAATTATAGCAAATTGATAAAAGATCATTATTCATTAAATTTAAATCATTTCTAATTAATTTTAGGTGATAAAAAAGTTTTTTTTGAAAATTAATATTATTAAATAAATTAATGTATATTTTACTTGTATATCCTTTTAAAAAAATTTCTAAGTTTTTAAGATAGGCTTTGCTATTTCTTGTATCAAAATAACCAATTTCGTAATCATTGGGAATTGGTTCTACTTTATTTGTATATGGATTAAAATAAAACTTTGTATTTGTAAAAAAAGTATTATGTAAATCTCCAAAAGCAATTGAATAAGCAATTAAAGTTGCAAATTTATCGATATCAAAATGGTTAATTAAATTTTGTGAATTTGTATTGTTAAAAGTTAAATTATCTAAATGAAAAGATTTTAAAAAACTTATAATATTTCTATTGTTTTCATTTTGCAAATACTTGTTTTGTTTTTTTATATCTGTCTCATAAATTGACTGTAATTTTGTATAATTATAAATTTCCTTAGAAGTTATTTTAGAGCTTATTAGCTTGCTTAGCAGCCTCCTATCTTCTTTATTTGTATATCTAACAATTGGGGTTTCTTTAATTTTACGTGATTCAAAGTAGTAAGGTGATATTTCCTCTTGAGCCAACATTAAACCCCAATTTTGTTCATTAAATCTAACTTTTATTGTTTTGAATTCATAATTAAGCAAATTATTTCTTTTTAGTGACTTGGCTATAATTACATTTTGTGGAAACTGACGAGATAAATGGCTTGTTATTGAAAAATTTTTAAAACCAAATAAAGAATGATTTCCTGTAATTTCAATAAATAAACTAAACCTTTTTTTTGATAACCAGTGGTCTGCCCGATCACCTTTTAGTCTAATTTTGACTGGGATTTTATTATTTTTGTAAGTAATAAACCCCTTTACTTTAGTTTTTTCAGATAAAAAATTATGATTTTTCCTAGTTTGAAGGGCTTTATTTCTATCTTCCATTAATTTTAAGTAATTTCCAAAAGAAACCTCAATCTTAATGTCTTCATAATTTTTATGATTATTAAAATTTTTTAATGATATAAAAAAATTTCTAGTTATTAGTTTAATATCCTTAAGTTCTAAACGGGAATAATCTTTATTTATTAAATAAGGCTGATTTATAAAAATTAATATATCATCAAAAAATGTTCTTAAATTACCAGGTGTTGTTTTAAATTTATAGCTAGCTAAAAAAATAGCCCCAATCAAAAGAAATAAAATAATAGATAAGTTTTTTTTTTTTGATATTCTCAAATTTATATTAATATATTGTTTTCGTAATAGCTAAGCTTGTAGTCTCCAAGATTCTCTTTCAAATCTTTATTTAAGTTTTCAAGTTCGGTCATATCTTTCATGGAAACCCTGAAAACCATCATTTCATTGTATTCTTCTAATAATTCATATTTTATAAAATCAGCAACTACAAAGTTAGTTTTTATAATATTTGTTACTATCTTAACCGAATCTTTTTTTTTTTTATATTCAATTATTAAATTATAATCATTTTCTTTAACAAGTTTTTTGTTTGAAATTGTTAAAATTAATAAAATCAGGAATATAAAAATAATCACAGTTAAAATAGTTTGATTTGCAGCTAACCCAAGTCCCACAGCAATGGCAATAAATAAATACAATAATTCTTCAGGTTCTTTTATGGGTGTTCTAAATCTAACGATAGATAAAGCCCCAACAAGACCTAAAGATAATGCAAGTGAGGATTTTACTATTGAAATCACCAAAAAAACAGTCAGTGCTAATATTGGAAGCAAATTAGAAAATTGAAATCTGTTTGACCATGATTTTGAAAAGTTTAAATAAACATATTTTAAAACTAAAGATAAAATTATACAGACAATGCTATTAAAAAATAAAACTAAATAATTAATATTATCTGAAATAGCTGAAGAAAGATTTAAAAGTTCCTGATCCAATTTAAGTTTTTAAATTAATTTGTTTATGATTAAGTATAATATTATATTCTGCATATAAAAATTTATCGATCTATTGATTAAATGCTCATAGTATTTACTTTATGTTTTTTCTAGATAATAAGTTTTTATTAGATATATATATCTTTTAATGAAAGAAAATAAAATAGTTTATGTTGCCATGAGTGCAGATTTAATTCATGTAGGACATCTAAATATAATAAATACAGCAGCTAAATATGGAAAAGTAACTATTGGATTGCTCACAGATCGTGCAATAGCTAGCTATAAAAGAGTTCCTATAATGGAATATAATCATAGGCACACAATTATTTCATCAATTAAAAATGTAGATAAAGTTGTTCCACAAGAAACACATGACTATGTAACAAACCTAAAAAAAATAAAACCAGATTTTGTTGTGCACGGAGATGATTGGAAGAATGGTATACAAAAGAAAATAAGAGCAAGAGTGCTGAAGACGATACAAAGTTGGGGAGGAAAGCTCATAGAACCAAAATATACTCAAGGCATATCCAGCTCCAAGTTGATTAATCTTAAAAATGAAATTGGAACAACTCCAGATATTAGAAGAAAATCACTAAGGAGACTCTTAAATTCAAAAGAAGTGGTAAGATTTTTGGATATACATAATGGACTCAGTGGATTAATAGTTGAAAACACAAAAGTATTGATCAGAAAAAAAGTAGAAGAGTTTGATGGTATGTGGGGAAGTTCTTTGACTAACTCTACAGCAAAAGGAAAACCAGATATTGAAGCTGTTGATTTAACAGAACGATTACAATTGTTGAATGAAGTTATGGAAGTAACCACAAAACCAATAATCTATGATGGTGATACTGGTGGGAAGTCAGAACATTTTGTGTTCACCGTGAAAACTTTAGAAAGATTGGGGGTATCAGCAGTTATTATTGAAGATAAAACTGGTTTAAAGAAAAACTCATTGTTCGGAACTGATGTAAAACAAACAATTGATAGTATAAGTGCATTTTGTAAAAAGATTAGAGAAGGAAAGAAAGCAAAAGCAACAGATGAGTTTATGATTATTGCAAGGCTAGAAAGTTTAATTTTAAATAGAGGTATGAAAGATGCAGTTAAAAGAGCCAAAGCATATATAAATGCTGGAGCAGATGGAATAATGATACACAGTAAGAAAAGAGACCCATCAGAAATTTTTGAATTTTGTAAAATTTATAACAAATTCAAAAATAGAAAACCACTAGTAGTTGTTCCAAGCAGTTATAGCCAGGTTAAAGAAAGTCAGTTGATAAAATCTGGTGCTAACATCATCATTTATGCAAATCATCTAATGAGAAGCGTATACCCCAACATGGTCAGAACAGCAGAAAGTATTTTAAAAAATAAAAGATCCCTAGAGTCTGAAAAGAATTTAATATCAATCAAAACTATTCTTGAATTAATACCGGGTACTAAATAATAGCTATGGTTTCACCATCAGTTTTTTTTAATTTTCTAAAAAAAAATGGAATTAATTTTTATGTAGGTGTGCCAGATTCTTTGTTAAAAAATTTCTGTTATTATGTTTCAAAAAAACTTCCATCTAAACAGCATATAATTTCAGCAAATGAGGGATCTGCAATAGCAATAGCTAGTGGATATAATATTGCAACAGGTAAAATTCCATTAGTTTACCTTCAGAATTCTGGTCTAGGAAATGCAATAAATCCAATTTTATCATTAGCAGATAAAAAAGTCTATAGCATACCAATGCTAGTAATGGTTGGATGGAGAGGCCAGCCAGGAGTAAAAGATGAACCACAACATCAGACTCAAGGAGATGTTACACTAAATTTAATTAAGTCTCTGAAAAAAAAATTTAAAGTTTTAGATGGAAATGAAAAAGAAGATTTAAAAAAAACAAGTCAAGCATTAAAACTGGCAAAAAAAAATCTAGAGCCTGTTTTTTTAGTTGTTAAAAAAAATACTTTTAAAAAAATTACTAATATAAAAAAAAATAAAAGTCAGTTATTATCAAGAGAACATGCAATATATCTAGTAACTGAAATCTTCAAAAAAAATTTTAAAATAATTGCAACTACTGGAATGATTTCTCGAGAATTATATGAAATTAGAAGAGAAAAAAATGATAATAACCATAACGATTTCTTAACAGTCGGTTCAATGGGGCATGCATCTCAAATTGCACTTGGTATTTGTTTAAATTCTAAAAAAAAGATTATTTGTTTAGATGGAGATGGGGCTTTTCTAATGCATATGGGTGGAATATCAACAATAGGAAATTTAAGATTAAAAAATTTTATCCATATAATTTTAAATAACGAATCTCATGATTCGGTTGGAGGTCAACCAACATCAGCATCATCAACAAGTCTAACAAGTGTTGCTATGGCCTGTGGATATAAGAATATTATGGGTCCCTTAAAAACCGAAAAAGATATTTTAAAAAACTTAAAACTAAGTTTAAATTATAGAACTGGGCCATCTCTTATTGAAATTATGGTTAAAAATGGATCAAGAAACAACCTGGGTAGACCCAAGGAAAAGCCAATCAATAATAAAAACTTGTTCTATAAAAACTTAAAAAAATGATTATAGAAAATAAATTTAATTCAACAAAAATTATTTTCGGTAATAATCAAAGATCAACTGTTTTAAAAATAATTAAAAAAAAAACAGCTCTAATTGTTTGTTCAAAAAGAACCAAAAGAGAAATTATCTTAGATAAAAATTTTTCTTTCATTAAAACTAATAAGGTTCTATGGATAGATGATGTAACGCCAAACCCTTCACTCACTTATTTAGAAAAAAAAAAGAAACATTTTAAAAATAGAAAATTTGATTATATTATTGCAATTGGAGGTGGAAGTGTGATTGATACTGCTAAAGCATTGATGATAATGTTTTCTATTAAAAAAAAAGAAAATCTTAAAAATATTATTAAAGATATCAGTAACTTAAAAATAAAAAATTTGTATAAGTTAATAGTACTGCCCACAACTGCAGGCACTGGTAGTGAAGTAACACCTTATGCTACAATCTGGGATGAGAAAAATAAAAAAAAATTGTCTTTAAATAATAAGGCTCTATACCCATATATGGCAATTATTGACCCGGTACTTACATTTAATTTACCAAAACAAGAAACAATCAACACTGGTTTAGATTCACTAAATCAGGCATTTGAATCAATTTGGAATAAAAACGCAAATAAGTTGACTTTAACTTATGCTTTCAAATCAATTAAACTATCTTTAAGTGCTTTAGCAAAAATTAATAATAATATTAATGATAAAAAAAGTAGATCAGACCTAGCAAGAGCAAGTGTTTATGCTGGTATTTGCATTAGTCAAACTAGGACAAGTATTTGTCACTCAATATCCTATCCATTGACAGCTCACTTTAATATTCCTCACGGTTTAGCATGTGCTTTTACTATGGTTGCAATTATTGATTATATAAGTACAAAAAATAAATTTTTTTTTACCAAACTAATAAACACATTGGGATTTGCCTCTGTTAAGGAATTTGAAAAAAAAATTAAAAAGTTATTTAATGATCTAAAAGTTAAAGATAAAAATAAATCTTATATAAAAAACAAAAAAAAACTTTTTTATCTAATAAAAGATATGCAAACTCCAGGTAGATCTGATAATTTTATTTATCCTATAGATATTAATTTTCTAAAATTAACTCTAAAAAGTTCTTATCTTTAAATTTTAATGAATTGTATTGTTTATTTATTAGATGGACTCACACCTTTAGCAATTGAAAGTAAATTTAACCAAAATTTTTTTGGTGAAAAAATTAAAAAAAATTTTATTAGCAAATTATCTAAAAACTCAATAAATTTTACAAACACCTATGGCTATGGAGAGACATTTTCAACAACATATCAATATTTAACTGGTGAGGATATTTATGACAATTTTTGTGATTCATTTAAATTGTTTAATTCTTTTCCAAAAAAAAAAAATTTAGCTTTTTATTTTAAAGAAAATGACTTTAATACATTTTTTTTTAGAAATTCAAAAGTGAATTTTCCTCTAGTTGGTTTTTATGGAAGATATTTGGAGTCCGTAACTCATAATTTTGATGTTGTATGTAAAACAAAAAAAAATAAAAACTATTCTTTCAAAAATTTTTTTAAAGAAAATAAAATTTCTAAATATTTAAGCTCAAGTCAAAAAAACTTTTTCTTATTTCATGATTTTTCTTTACATGATAACAAACGTGCTTATTCAAATGGAACTGCCAAAAGTTATCTACATGCAGTAGACCACTCCTCTAAAATAGTTCAAAATAATTTGAAGATAATAAATTATGACAAGAAAAAAGACATATTGGTATTTATTTCGGATCATGGTCTAAATCTTAAGCCTTCTTCTAAAATACATTTTTCATCAAAATTAAATCCGAATGAATATCAAAAATACTATAAAGATTTATTTATAGATGAAAAATTGAAAGTAACTTTTTTTATAAAATATCCTAATTGTAAAAGCACAAAAGTCTCAAATTATTATAAGCCAAATTTCATTTTTTTATTGTTAAAAAAATTTGCAAAAATAAATTTTAAAATCTTGGAAATGAAAAAGTTGTTAGAAAGTATTAAAAATAAAAAAAACAAAATTATAATTTCAATTCAGGCTGCTAAACAAGATCCATTTAATAATTTTTTTTTAAAAGACTATTTTCATTGCCATTTTTTGTCATTAAGTAAATTTAGTAAAATAGCTTACAGTCATAATCATACCCAGTCTTTTTATGATATAAAAAATAAAAAATTTATTTATGAAGTAAAAAATAATTTAGAATTTAAAAAACTTATTAAAAATTATTTTAGTTTAAAAAATTATACTAAAAAATTTTTAATTTTTATCCTATCGCTATTTATTAGAGCACTTAACAAATTTTTCAGAAAATTTAGATAGAACATATTATATTATTTTTTTAAGTTTTTAATATAAAATTGTATTAAGTACGTTGCGGCATCGATTATATCGTATAATGACATCTTAGAAGACCCATTAACTCTTTTAGGAATTATAATTGGTAATTCGTGAATTCTATATTTTTTTTGGTGTAGTATTATTAAGCTCTCCCAAAAAAAAGAGTATCCATTATTTTTAGCAGCCATTAAGTCCACAACCTTTATTGTTTTGAAATTATAACACCTAAATGCTCCAGAAGTATCGTATGGAATTTTAAAAAGAGTTTTTAAGATATAGTGTCTCGTGTGTGTTAAGATTTTTCTTATCAAAGACCAATCCTTTAAAGAATTTTTTAATAGAAATCTTCCGGTTGTAATAATATCTTTTCCATCAAGGAGTTCTAGCATGTAATTTATTAAAGCAGGGTCATGTGATAAATCAGCATCAATAGTGATTACCCGCATATATGATCGTTCAGTAGCCCATTTGAAGCCATCTTTGTGAGCTGATCCAATACCCTTTTTGCTACTTCTTTCTATTAAGAAAATATTTTCATCCATGTTCTGAAGTTGTTTGATTATTTCACCTGTATTGTCTGGTGAATTGTCATCAATAAAGAGAATGTGTATATTTTTATTTGTAAACCTTATTTTTTTGTAAATAAGGCTAGAATTTACACATTCATTATAAGTAGGAATTATAACCAAATCCTTGGTCATTAAATGATCGTAAGTTTTGGTAAAGGAAATATAAATTTTGTTCCTTTTTTTCTTATTTTAATCTCTCTAATTAAAATCTCTTTTTTAAAATGCCAAGGTAAAACAAAATAAAAATCAGGCTTTTTTTCTCGGGATTTTTTTTCTGAAATAATCTTGATTTTTGTACCAGGAGTAAATTTATTATATTTAAAGGGGTTTCTCTCTGCAATATATTTAATTTTATTATTATCTATATTAAAATATTGCAATAATACATTACCTTTCGTTGAAGCGCCATAACCGTGAATAGTTTTTTTTAAAGACAAAAATTTGTTGATCTTATTCATTGTAAGTTTTTTAATTTTAAGAATTTTTTTTTCAAATTTTTTATAAGTTTCAATTTTACCAAGTTTATATTTTGCTTCAAATTTTAAAGCTTTATTAATATTTTTTATATTAATCTTCATCTTTTTATTTTCTTCATGTGTAATATAATACCTTGAACTTCCACCATTACTAGCGGTGTACTCATGATTAAATATTTTAAGGCCATTTTTTTTCAACATATTCTTTATTACTTTAGTTGAATAATAACCTAAATGTTCTTGACATATAGTGTCAAAAGAATTTGATTTTAGCATGCAAGCTAAATTAGATTGTTCCATTATAAATATTCCAGATATATCCAACATTTTCTTAATGTCCTTTAAAAATTGATTTGGATTATCAATATCATAAAAAACTGCAGAAGCGGTAATTACGTCTACTTTTTTGTGTAAGTTTAATTTGGAAAAAACTTTGTAAGAAAAAAAATTAGATATTTTGTGATCAATATTTTTATAATTTTTTTTAAATCTATTTAATATTGGGTCACAACCAATCTTGATGATATTTCTTTTATAAGAGTTTAGTAACGTTGCATCATTTGATGCTATATCCATAACAATATTTTTATTTGTTAATTCTTTTAATTTTTGTATTTTTTTAGTTAAAGCAGAAAGATGATTTTTCATGGTTGAGTTGATTCCTGACTCATATCCATAACCCATATTGTATGCATCTATATTATTAAAATTATGAAGTAATTGTACAAATTCACATTTATTACAAATTGAAATTGTTAATGGTGTTACCAATACTCTTTCATTAATTTTTTTAGGAAATTTACTAGCTAATGCTTGTGAGCCTAAATCTAAAACTTTACTAATTTTATTTGATTTACAGTTTCTACATTTATCTATTTTTTTGATAATCATAATTTAATCAATTAGGTACATAAACCATTCGCTATTTTTAATTGTAAATCTTATAGTTTTTTTAATAATAACTTTTTTTTTCAGATGGTTATATATTTCAGATTCGTCAATATATCCATTATTAATTCCTTTGTGAGTAAAAAGAATGACATCTGCCGGAGGGTATTTTTTATTTTTTTGAAATGTATAAATATCATCATTTCTTTGAATATTATTGTTTAAAGTCGAATTTTTACTCTGATGGCTAAAAATTTCATATAGGTTATTAGGCAGGTTATTTTTAAGGACTGGGTCAAATTTTTTTAATTTTTTTTTAATGATAGAAGTGGTATTTTCATTAGCGAGATAACCGTCGGGCACTTTTTTTATTTGATCAATTATATCGTAAAATCTAAATAATCTAAAATTTGGATAAAGGTTTATAATTTCCTCTGTAAAATATTCATTACCCTCTATCGAATTTCCATTTAAGTGAAAAATTTCGTCTCCGAAGCCATACATCGTACCATGATTAAAATATGCAATAATATTTTTATCTAAATCAATATATGGCTTTATTTTTTCAATTAATTCGTTTCTACTTTCCAAACTATTTTTAATAATCGCTTCTCTTTTTATTAAATAATTTGAACATGTAATGATGAAAATTAATATCGAAAATGATATTATTAATTTTTTGCTAAATAGCTTTAAATGAAAATAAAATTTAGCTATGTAGTAATTTATAAAAATAAAAGAAAGGTAGGGATAATTATTCCTTAGAATACTTTCTTTTTCTATACTGTTGTAATCAGGAAATTTTGCATACATTTGCCCTGCAATAATAAAGGTGTAGATATAAAATGCCATAATTAAAAAAGAAAAAATTAGGATAGTATTTAGCTCAGTTTTATTACTAATAATTTTTTTTTCTCTTAAAGGTTTTAATTCTGCTGAAGTTTTTCTATAGAGCTCTACAGTAGCATTTCTTTTTTCTTTTTTATAATAAGTTGAAACATTTAGTAGAAAAACAGTAAATGAAAATATAATCAATATAAAAAACAACTGGTTCTCATAAAACATTTGACTGTTTGCATACTTAATCCCTGATAATAATTGATTTGTACTTATTATTAATGAGGCATCCTCTCTTAAGAATAGAGCATCTATAAATATTCTTGGGATTCTACCTAAAATTGGTAAATTAAATAATAAATAAAAAAAAGAAAAAAAAGAAAATATTTTTATTATCTCTTTCAAATTTTTTTTAATTAAAAAATAAAACAATTTTGAAAATAGAATAGTTAAAATAAATGGTAAGAATGTCATTTTGCAGGAAATTGCTAAAGCACAAATTATGCTTAGCTTTAATGTTTTATTTTTATCCAGTGACTTTATAAAATAAGTAACTAGTAATAAAGTAATGCTAAATTGGTATGACATTAAATCTATAATCTCCAAGCCAAAGAGGAAATTAAATGAAGAAGTGAATATTAGTAAAAATGCAATTATCTCAATTGTGTGTAACTTTTTTTTAAAAAAATTAAAAAATATATTTGTACAAATAAAATTTAATATGAAAATGAATATATGATTTAAATAAAAATAATTATAAAAATTACTAATTTTGCTGCCTGCTATTTTTAGAATTAAACTTCCAATTATATAAATTGGAGTTCCTGGATGATTCCCATCACGAAATGCTTGTGCATCAATATTAAAAGCCATTGTATTGTAATAATTCCACTTTGTTAGACCCGATAGATAGAAAGTTATCTCTCTTGGAAAAATAAAAAGTAAAATTAATTTAATAATTATGAGCGTGGCAAATAATAAAAAAAAAAGCTTTTTTGATTTGTCAAGATGCATATGATTATGATAAATGTGTATATAGCATTTTGAAAGATGTTAAAAATTCGTTAAATGTTTATTTTATTATAATTTTTATATGATTAGCTTATAAAAAATGTGGCTTTGATTATACCTTAAATTTATTGTAATTGTATTTAATCCTAATTTTTAGAATAAACTTAACAGGTTTAAATATTTTTTGTAAATAATATTGAGATAGTTAAACAACCGTTATAATAGTAAAATATATTTTATATGAAAGAAATAATTTTTTTCTCAGGCACAAGGGCTGACTATGGTCTTCTAAAGCCATTAATATTATGTTTTAAACAGAAAAAAATAAAAACAACTTTAGTTACCTCCAGTCATCACAACCTTTCAAAATTTGGGAGTACAGAATATGAAATTACTCAAGATAAAATTAAGTCCATTTTTTCTCCCACTATAAAACTAAAAAACACTTCATTAGAAAATATTTTTGATGTATTCACTAATTCTTCAAATGAATATTTTCATTTTTTGAAAAAAAATAAGCCAGATTCTATTTTTATTCTTGGAGATAGGTATGAAGTTTATGCTTTTGCAATAGCTGCATATTTTTTAGGAATACCTATAATACATATGCATGGTGGGGAGGTAACCCAAGCAGCTTTTGACGAAGGTATAAGGCACTCAATTTCTAAGTTTTCTAACCTCCACTTTGTAATACATAGTGCTTATAAAAATAGATTAGTCTTAATGGGGGAAGCACCTAATTCTATCCACAATGTAGGCTCTACTGCTTGTGAAATAATTAGAAATAAAAAATTCCAAACATTAAATGTTTTTAGAAAAAAATATAAACTTAAAAAACTTAAAACAATTTTGGTTACTTTTCACCCTGAAACAAAATCATTTATTGACATAAAAAAACAAATAAAAATTTTATTATTTTCTTTAAAAAAAATAAATAATGTTAATATTGTATTTACTTATAGTAATTCAGATACAGAAGGCATGTATTTTAATGAGCAAATTGAAAAGTTTAAGCTTAATAAAGAAAATGTATTAGTTTTCAAATCTATGGGACAGGATATTTATTGGAATTTCTTAAAACATTCAGATTTAGTAGTTGGAAATTCTTCAAGTGGTATAATAGAGGCGCCTATGTTAAAAACTATAACTTTAAATATTGGTGATAGACAAAAAGGGCGTTTTTTTGAAAAAAGCATTTTTCAGTCAAAACTACAAAAAAAAGACATTATTAAAAAAATAAACAAGTTGCTAATTTTTAAAAAGTTAAAATTTAAAAATGCTTTCTATAAGAAAGATACAACTAAAAAAATTTATAAAATTGTTCATCAGTTTTTAAAAAAAACCAAAATAAATAAAAAATTTTATGATTTTAAAAAACATTATTAGTAACAAAAAAACATACATTATAGCAGAAGTAGGAGTCAATCATAATGGAGATTTAAGAAAAGCAATACAATTTATAAAAATTGCCAAAGATTGTGGTGCTGACGCAGTTAAATTTCAAAATTTTAAAGCAGGTTCATTAGTTACAAAAAATGCACCAAAAGCAGACTATCAAATTAAGAATACTAGAAATAATTCATCACAATTTAGAATGCTAAAAAAATTAGAGCTTTTAGATAAAGATTATAAATATTTAATTAAAGTATGTAAGAAACAACAAATACATTTTTTATCATCGCCTTTTGACAATGAAAGCTTATTTTTTTTACAAAATAGATTAAAACTTTTAACTATTAAAATACCTTCTGGAGAAATAAATAACTTTAATTTATTAAATAATATAAATAAAACTTCTGTTATTTTATCTACCGGAATGTCTGATATGGTTGAAATTGCTGAGGCAATTAATTTTATTTTCAAAAAAAAAATATACAATACTAAAAAAAATATTAGAATTATTAATAAAAAGTTTCATTCAAAGATAAAAAATAAAATTTCTATTCTTCATTGCGTAACTGACTACCCAGTTAAAGATATATATGCAAACCTCTTAGCCATTAAAACATTAAAAGAAAATTTTGATTTAGAGGTTGGCTATTCAGATCATACTGCTGGAATTATGGCCCCTTGTATTGCCGTGGCATATGGAGCAAAAATTATTGAAAAACATATTACAATTAATAAGAGTGATAAAGGTCCTGATCATAAAGCTTCTTTAAACCCAAAAGAATTCATGGCTATGGTTAAAGGAATTAGACAGGTTGAAATTTTAAAGGGGACAGGAATAAAAAAAAAAGAAAAATGTGAATTCAAAACAGTTAAAATTGCCCGAAAAAGCATTATTGCAAAAAAAGAAATATCTAAATTTGAAAAATTTACATTAAATAACATCACAACAAAACGACCTGGAAATGGAATTCCAGCAAATTTATTCTTTGACTACCTTGGTAAGATATCCAATAAGTATTATAAAAAAGATGACTTTATCAAATAATATATTAAACGTACTATAGAAATTTAATTATAAATGAAAATTTTATCAATATATCCCTATACACACATCTCATCAGCAGCCTTAATTATTGATGGAAAAATAATAGCAGCTGCTCCTGAAGAAAGATTTAATAGAATAAAAATGTCTACCGATTTTCCAATTCAAGCAATAAATTGGTGTTTGCAGTATGCTAAAATTAAATGGGAAGATTTGGATTATGTTGTTGTGCCATGGAATCCTGTGATAAATACACAATATTCAACAAAGAGATGGGTTTCTGCAATGAGATGGAGAGGAGAAATGTTTAGTCATATTCCTGTGCAGATAATGCGGGCAATAAACGATAAAAAAGAAAAATTTTTCCAAAATAAGAATAATCTATTTGAAAATAATACCAGAATTGAAATAGGAAAAATAAAGATTATATTTATAAAACACCACATAGCGCATGCAGCTTCAGCATTTTTTTTATCTCCTTTTAAAAATTCAGATATATTAACTATAGATGGCCATGGTGAAGAAGATACATGTTATATAGGAAAAGGAATCGACAAAAAAATTGCACAAACATCGCTAATAAAATACCCACATTCACTAGGACTCTTTTATGGAACATTTACTGATTTTCTAGGTTTTCGACCTGATGTTGATGAGTGGAAAGTAATGGCTCTTTCCTCATATAGTGTAAAAAAAAACCACTATGATTCTAAGATCAGAAGTTTAATAAATTTTGAATTTGATGGGTTTGAGTTAGATTTGAATTATTTTGATTATTATACGTTTGATAGAAAAAGAAATTTTTTTACTAAAAAATTAGAAAATTTAATTGGTCCAGCTAGAAATAAAAATGATAAATTTGTAAAAAGACACTATGAAATTGCAGGAGCAATGCAGAGGGTATTTTCAGAAACTGTAGATCACTTATTAAAGATTACTAAAAGAAAAGGTGGCAAATCAGGTAATATTGTTTTGGCAGGTGGCGCTGCAATGAATTGTGTATATAATGGTACACTTTATAAAAAAAACATTTATAAGAAAAGTTTCATACCTTTTTGTGCGGATGATTTAGGGGTATCTATTGGTGCTGGTCTATATTTAGAAAGCACAACAAGTAAAACCAATATTAAAAAATTTTATCATAATGCATCATTTGGTCCAGATTATAATAAAAAATTTATTAAAGATGAACTTAAAAAATTTAAAGCAAACTATATAGAGCCAGATAATTTGTCAGAATATATTGCTGATAAAATAGTAAAAGGTAAATTAATTGGCTGGTTTCAAGGAAGAATGGAGTATGGACATAGAGCCCTAGGCAATAGGTCTATACTGGCAGACCCTAGAAAATCCAATATGAAAAAAATTATTAATGAAGCTGTAAAATTTCGTGAGGGATTCAGGCCGTTTGCACCTGCAGTTTTAGAAGAATTTTCAACGGAAATATTTGACTTACCTAAAGATGAAAAAGTATTTTACATGGAAAGGGCAGTTAAAGTTAAAAAGATCTGGGCAAAGAAAATACCAGCTGTGACACATATAGATGGCACTGCTAGAGTTCAAACGGTAACTAAAAAATCAAATAAAGAACTTTATGATTTAATACGGGCTTTTTATAAAAAAACAAAAGTACCAGTATTGATTAATACTTCATTCAATCTTAATGGTGAGCCTATAGTTATGTCACCAGAGCATGCAATTAGAACTTTCTATTCGTGTGGTCTAGATACATTGGTGATAGGTGACTATGTAATTAACAAAATAGATGACTAAAAAAATTAATCTTAACACTGTTGTTATTGACTGTAATTCATTTTTAATTCAAGCATTAAAAAAATTAAACAAAAGTGATATTAAAATTCTATTTGTTAAAGAAAAAAAAAAAAAAATTATAAAATTAAAAAAATATGAAATAAAAAA
>Ga0114998_10001644_pt1 | contig 17294 bp, 19 predicted proteins | sample ArcticOcean_MG_C_5_FD_87044 | JGI IMG/M metagenome (GOLD analysis project Ga0114998, IMG submission 87044) | Marine microbial communities from western Arctic Ocean - ArcticOcean_MG_CB4_138 | ecosystem: Environmental > Aquatic > Marine > Oceanic | place: Arctic Ocean: Canada Basin | collected...
GCTTTTCCGCTTGCCGTGGGGGCACGGGTTGCACTCCGCGCAGTTGCTTTTCTGCTTCCCGTGCGCGCACCGTTTCCCGCCCATGGCGCACCACGCAAGTCCCCTCCGCGCAAGATCCCGCGCGCGCTCTCAGGTCATCGCCAACTGCGCTGCGGGTTGTGAGGCCGGGGCGATCTGATGTTGAAAAGTTACCATCACCTGTTAAACTCTTTTTTTGCTTCCTGAACCTCTGATTGAACTCGCATGTCACCCCGCCCGCCCCCTCATTACCGTCGGCGCACCCGGTGGGTTTTCGCCTTGCCGGTGGTCATGGGATGCATCGCGTCATCGCCGGAGGATGGCGACGAAGCTGGATCCTCCGCGAAACCCAATGCGGGTTCGCGCCGGTCCCTCGCCAGGACCTCGCTCGCGGAAGCCAGCACGAAAGTACTCGGCACGGGGTGCGAGCAAGGCCACCCGTTCGTGAAGTACGACGTGCTTGATACCCTCGGCACTGGTGGGTTCGCGGTGGTCAAGCGCGTGAGGCTGAAAACCAGTGGGAAGAACTTCGCCATGAAGATCATCAACGTCACCCTGGACAAAGACCCGGTGCGTGTTTACCCTGGGAGCGAAGGCCGAAGGCCGATCGATGCGCAGCTTCCAAAAAACCGGGGCAACAACCTGGAAGACTTTTGCGTTTTGTTTTTGCGTTTTTCTCGAGCGCCGTACGCGACGCACCCGTCTCATCAGGTCTTTTCGCTGACCGCCCGCTCTGTCCACGACTCTGGAACTCTACTAACTCGGATACACCATGTTCCACCCTAACCTTAAACCCGGACACCCTAAACCCTAAACAACTGTCCCAGAAACCTCCCACCGCGGGCTCCGCCGAGGACGACGAAAAGCAACCCATGTCCGTGCGCGAAGTGATGAGCGAAGTCGAGACCCTTCGCGCGTTGAAAAACGACGCCGTGTTGAACTTAATAGAGTACTACTTCGTGGAGAGTGAATCGCGGGTGTACGTCATCACGGACATTCTGTACGGCGGCGCGGTGCTTGATGCTATTTTGAAAATGAAAGACGAACGGTACACGGAAGCGGAAGCGAAGGTGGTGGTGCAGCGAGTTTTGGTCGGTATCGAGTACATGCACTCCAACCTTGTCGTGCACCGGGATTTGAAGGTACGTATTTCCCACCCACCACATTCCGCCGCCTGATTGCCCATACTCGTACCAGAAGGGCGCATTACCTCTGCCCTGACTGTTTGTCCATACATCGCGATATACAAGACTGAAACACACCAGCTGTACAAAATGTACCGCTTACATGGTTTGCTGACCTCTCGTCCCTCCCCTTTCTTTTATTGGCATCAGCTGGAGAACCTACTCCTGTCGCGCGCCGACGACTTGTCCTCCGTGATCATCGTGGACTTCGGGTTGGCGAAGCGGTGCCGGTACGGGAACGGTTCTGGAAACGGGGGGGGCGGCGGCGGCGGCGCTTCTTCTTTGCCTCACGCCAAAGGCGTCGACGACAGCGCGGTGGGAACCCCCGTGTACGCCGCCCCGGAAGTGGTGGAGCAAAAGAGCTACGGCGCGGCGGTTGATATGTGGAGCCTTGGGGTTATTTGTTACATTCTCGTAACCGGCGCGATGCCGCGGGATTTGTGGAAAAGCGCGTTGAAGTACGGCCGCGTTTCCGAGGACGATTTCGGGTTCGATTGCTACGAGTGGGACACGGTTTCGGGGAAAGCGCGGGACTTCGTCCGGGGGTGTTTGCAGTACAACCCGGCGAAACGGCTCAGCGCGAAAGGTACGTATTGGGCCTTTCCCAAACACCGCCTCCACGTTTGCCCATACTCGTACCAGAAGGGACGTCTTACTTCTGCCCTGACTGTTCAGACAGATTACGGTGACTGTTGTCCATACATCGTCCAATACACGCGATATACAAGACTGACACTTTCTTTTATTTATCGCAAGACGCGCTCGACCACCCTTGGATGCGACACGTCTCCAACGTCCGCCCGGCGCCCCTTCGTATTAAAAACAAACTGCGCGATTTCGCCAAGGGCATGAAACTCCCCACGAAAACGTACAAGAAAGGCGAGTTTCTGATTAAACAAGGCCAGCGCGCGACGGACGAGGTGTTTCTAATTAAGAAAGGAAAGGTGGACATCGTGGTATGCGACACCGACTCTGGGGAGCCGGTGAAGGTGGCGACGCGCGAAGCCGGCGAGTTTGTTGGGGAGATGAGCGTCGCGTCCGAGCTGCTGCAAAGCAACGGCGGACGCGGGGGGGGTGGCCCTGCTGTCGCTTCGCCGGTGGTTTCTCGGAACATCTCCATGAGGAAAACAACACTCGCCGGCGGCGTCGCGCAGGGCGAGCGCGACGACACGCCGATGGACCCGTTCCAAGCCACGCTCGCGGCGCGCCTTGCGGGGAAGCGGTGGGTTGGCAAACGGCGAACCGCGGATGTCATCGCGGCGACCACGGTGGAGTGCTTGGTGCTTGGAAAGAAAGAAATGCAATGGGCCATCACGCACGACAACACGATAAAAAACGAACTCGAGAAAGACATACAAAACCGAAGCGCGCAGACCAACGCCAAGCTTACGCAGAACAAATCGGCGAAGCAAACGGCCCCTTCGCGCGCGAGCGGGTCGGGGCGAGCGTGACGCGGAGTGTTTGAATATTACGTGTTGTTTATATGCATTATATTTATGCATCGTAACCTTATGTGTTCTAACGTCGTATCGACGCATAGTACGGGTACGACGTAGTACGGGTATTGAAATACATAGTACGGGTACACCCCTTGTGTAATAAACCCGTCGTATCGACCGTGTGGTATCCACTCTTGTTTAGATATCAACACACCACCTCTTTACCAATCACTAAGCACATCCCGTGTCCAACGAACCCATCAATACACCACCTCTTTACGAATCATCACAACATCGGCGGCTGCGGCGGCGGTTTCTTTCCGTAGTACTGTCGCTTCATCAAGCGGTTGTGGTACTCGTGGGCTTCTTGCATGGATATGGTGCCGTCCGCGACTCTAGTGCCCCCCGTCTCACCGAAACCCTCCACCACGGCACCGTCCCGCACCACAAACACCCCGCTTTCGCGTTTGTGCCTTCCCCGGCCTGTTTTCGGCGTGACTATCCGCAAAAACGCAACCTTCGCCACGAGCGTGCGAAGCAACGTCTGCTGCTCGCTTTCACTCGCCACCCCGAAATTCGCCCGGATCGCGACCCGAACCTCCTCCAACTTCCCCTCCCGTTCCCCAACAGGCACCGAACGACGCGCCACGTCCACGAAGTCCCGGTACGCCTTAAGCACTGCGGAGCGGTGGCGCGCCGCGGACGACATCGGCATGGCGCCGACGCGAGTGGTGCCTGAACGCGACGCTGAAGTCTCTTCAGGCCAGGCGGTATTTAATTTTCGGGAGGAGCACCGAAATGTTCATCGGCCGAGTCGTTCCCTTCCGCGACGCCGCTTCGTCAGTTCCGTGGCGCACCCGGGGTCTTACGGGTGCGACTCGAGGCACCTCGAGGCGCGAGCCCGCGTTGTTGGCCGCGGTTTGTTTCTGATTTTGGCTCGGTTGGTGAGGGCGGAGGCGAGGTCGGTACGTCCGAAAATGGCCGTCGCAAACATCGGTGGTGGCCCAACGACCACGGCTTTGGTCGCGGTGACCTTCCTTGTCGCCTCTGTGGTTTCCTGGTCCGGCACGGGGACACCCGCTGGCTTTGTCGAGGTTCGCGGTGAGAACGCAGGGTGCGTGGGGCTGGGTTTGAGCCACGGCGAGTGGAGTACGGACACGAGTGGGTGTCTTGTTGACGCGAAGGATGAGGATGACCGCGATGCATCGTGGGACGGACCTGCTGCAGGTTGTTTTTCGTACGACGACGAATTCAATGACGAATTCAACGACGAGCCGCCCGCGCTTTGGCGGTTCGCCCTGGACCTTAAAAGGCGGTGCGGCTTACACACGGAAACAGAACAGTGGAACGCGTTCGTGGGCAAGAAAGTAACCGTGGTAGGGGACTCCGTGGCCAGACACGTGTACGCGTCCGTGCTTAGGTTGGCGGCGGTTGATGGCGATGCTTTCTACCTGTCCACCAAGGAAAAGCACCGTGATTGGTAAGTATTTCCCAATCACCACATTCCACTGACTGATTGTCCATACAAGACTGACATTTCTTTTTTTATATCAGGCGGCACGCCCTGCGCGGCGACGGCGTCGCGGAATTCGTTTGGGCTCCTTTTATTGTAAACGTCACCAGGGTCATTGAGATGATCTTGCAAAGCAGCGATAACGAAAAACCAGACTTACTAGTCATGGGCGCGGCGCTGTGGGACGCGCTTCACGCGCGCGACGTCGCGCGATACCAATCGGAGATTGCAAAACTCGCGACGGTGTTTTCGCAAAACGCCAAAGAAACATTTGGTAAACAAAAGAAACATTTGAAAATGTTCTGGCTCACCGTGACCCCGGTGGACGTGAGTAAGCTGACGGACGGTGCGAAAATCGACGCCATGAGTTTCGGGAAATTGAAACAGTACGACGACGCCGCGAAGGGTGCAGACGGGTTTTTGGCGGACGCGGGTGACGGACGTAAAAGTAAAAAGAAAAAGAACGGCTTTTTACTGCCCGTCGACGTCGGCGCGCTCGCGACGGGGTGCGCGGATTTGGGTTTCCAAAAATCAAACAAAAACTGCACCAGGGACGGGATCCACTACCGCGCCGTGGTGTACGACGCCGCGGTGCAGGCTATCGGGAATGCGGTGCGGTTGGTAGGGTAGGTCGGGTTTTATACAATAGGAATAGACTAGATAGTATCCGGCACGAATCAACACGGAATCATGAATAATAAATAGTCGTTACAGTTTGCTGTTTGTCTTTGTGTCTTCCCGGGCGGCTTCCCTCTGTAGCCGCCCGACCGTCTCCCCCGCGGGCTCGAACGCGAACCGAGCCCAACTGTCAACGCTATACTTGCGCTCCTTCCACCCCGGCACGAACGGGAGCTGAAACGCGTGCATGTGCAGGTGGTCCACGGAGTTGAACGGAGGGAGGTGGAAGCCGAACCGAGTTTTCACGTCGCCGGCGTCGTTATTGTTATTTTCTTTTTTGTCACTCGTCTCCGCCGCGGCGTTTTCCCCGATTACCCTCCGTCCCAGGTCTAGCATTCGTTTCGCTAAACCCGCATCCTCGGTCCCGGTAAGCGCCCGCGCGGAGCTTATGTGTTTCTTGGGAATCACAAGCACGTGTTGCGTCGCCGCCGGTTTCCAGTCCCGGAAAACGACGAGTTCGGCATCTTCGTACAGGAACGAACTCGAATCCGCGTTTGCGAATTTAGCGCAAAACACGCACGTGTCAGGTCGCGCGTACCGGTCATCCTTCGCGGATAAACCCCAGGCTTGACACAGCTCCCTGGCCCACACCGTGAGGCCCATTCTGGCGGTATTTGCGCGGCGCGGTGGGTCACGACCTGTAGAGGCGAGACGGCCGAAACGGGCGGACTTCTTCTGTGGATGGAAGGGAAGGGGAAAAGGTGAGCACGTGGAGGACGGTAAATTCGACGACCCCGACGGTAGAGTGGAGGACCCCAACGCGACAACGACAGACAAAACCACGCGTGAACACAACAGTTAACACGTACCTTTGGAAACTGAGTGGCGACGGGACACGACGCGGGTCTCAACATGCGACCATGACCTCGTTTCTTGCGTGACCCGCAAGTGTCAACGAAATCGACGAGAAAAACGTGTCGCTGCTCCTGTCAATCTTTCACCGGCAACCGCCGGTCGACGTCTTCGATGAACCAAAACTGATTCCCACCGACTGATCGGTGATTCGACGAAACGACCGGTAAACCGGTTTCAAGGGCCAAGCGGAGGCCAAGATCCTGATACTGTACCTGAAAAGCGGCGGAGCGATATCCTCTCTGTGTTGATTCGGCTGCCGTTCCTCACCCCACCGCCACACCACGACGCGCCACCCTCACCGCACGCGTCCAGGGTTTTCCATCGTCCACGGCCGACCCGTGGTGTATCGATCTGCACGGGCCCTAAACTCGCGTTTCCGTCGTGTCCCTCGCCATGGAGGAGGATCCGTACCCCACCCGCGGCAAGCGGGGCGACCTGCGTGTGCCACGGTCCGTAAGCATGCCTCCCGACCGGTACTACTCGCTGGTGGAGAAAATGAGCGAAGAAGGTACGTTTTTGGTTGCGTTGCACACGATGGACCGGGGGGCACGCGCACGTGATGGGAGACGATCGGCGGCCGGTGTCCATCCAACACACCACACCGACGCACGTGTCAATCGGTGACCCCGTGATGAAACCCTGATTTGATTTTGTTTGGCAATCTTTTTCAACCCGCGACGAGACTCCCTGTAACGGCGGTCCCCAGGGCCCTCGTCCCAACCCCCCGTACGAAAACAACCCGCCAACAACCCCCCTCCCCCTCCCACCGACTCACACAGTGTGCCGCGGCAACATCTGGTTCTACCGCGACCGCACCGGGCTCCCAAGAGGGCCGATGACGATCACCACGGTTCGCAAAGCGTACATCAACGGCGTTGTGGATCAGCACACGCTTTTCTGGGGCAACGGCCTCGGCGACTGGGTCCCACTGCGCAACATCCGGGGCATGGCCTCTTGTTTGTCCGACCCGAAAACGCGGTTCGTGCAGTTTCTTATTAACCGGTTCGCGTTCCCCAAGAAACAACGACGGGAAAACAGAGACGCGCTGTACGACGAAGGCCTCGCCAAGTCGCCTTCGTTTTCGCGCGACGAGGCCGCCGCGTGGCGCAAACGCCGGGAAGAAGCCCTGGTGAGCGGCGAAGAGAGCACCATGCTTTCCCTGTCCCTGGGCGTGCCGAGGCACGAGAAGGCTGTTACGAAGGTGAAGGGGTTCTTCGCGGCAAGGTTCGGCAAGGAAAAGGAGGAAGAGGGTGGGTTGAGGCTCGCGTGAAGTGACGAAGTTGTGCAATAAAAAAATTACCCGTTCCTCTTTTCGATCAGCCTCAAACTTTCTCGGACTCGACGACAAACATGGTGACTCAGCCTTTTACTCAACCCACAAGTCACTCCCGCGGGCACGCGCGTACGGACGTCGTGGCGGCGACGTGCGTTGCGTTGGCCTGGTTTGACGGAGGCCGGGTAGGACAACGGGAACGCTACGGAAACACATCTGCGTGTTGTTGTATTTTGTGCGCGCTGATTGTTGTTTTCGCGACGAGCCAAAACGCGCGGGCGGCATGCCGGTCGCGACCCGCTCGCCACTCTCCGTGGCTTCGCGTGACGTCGCCGCGATTCAAGAGAGCGTCCCTAGTGTTCGAACTGTGGTGCTGAAGCGCGGCAAGACCGACACAGGCCGGCCGACAAGCGCGGCTTCGAGTGCGAAAAGTACGACGAAATCGATGCCGCCAACACCGGCCTCCGCGTCTTCTGGTCCACACACCGAGAGCTTCCCCGACACTCCTTTGTGTTCAACGCAAACGCCCACGCGAGCGCGAAGCCACGGTGGCAAGTCGCGGGGCACGCGGAGCACGCCAACGACCCCCCCGTCCCACCAAAGGCTGTTACCGCGGCGGTCGTTACGGGCGGGGGGATGTTTCAGAAAGAAAACTACTCCTGGAAGTGGTGGTGGGGGTGCGGAAAACGTGGCAACCAGCGATGGCAGCGATGACGAATCCCCGCCCGCGTCCCCGAAATCCGTCAGCGCGCACGTCACGCAGTTCGCGGAGTCCTTGAAAGCGCTTCGGGAGCTCGGGTTGGCTGGGATCGGTGGACTTGATTTAATCGAGTCCAGGTTCGTCACGGGGGAACTCGAAAACACACAGATGCGGGTTTTGCTCGACGAACGCTCGCGGGCGCGCGACTTGGTCCGCCAACTCGAGCGGGACAAGCAACTGCAACACGAGCAGTTACAACTGATGACAGAAAGGATCGTGCAGCAGGAGCTTACCGAAGAGGAGTTCGGCTATGCGGAGGAGGAAGTGCGGCGGTACCGTGAAGAGACGGTTGACCTTGCCCAAGAAAAACAACAACTAGAAGAAGAGTTGCGCTCCCAAATCGAACGCAACGACGTTTGGAGCGAAAAGTTGAGGGAACAGGAAACAACAGAGAAACAACTCGTTAAGACCGCAACGAAGGCGGAAAAAGCACTGCAGGCGAAGGAATTGGAGGCCGAGTTGTTGACCAGCAAACTCAGTGAGGCGCGGATGGAGATTGACCAGTTGCGCGCGCGCGACTTCGACCGCGCGATTGGCGCGGCGGGCGGGGGCGAAACAGGCGGAAACGACCGAGAGGCGATGAGGGCGTTAAAAACCGGACCCACGGAAAGCAAAACACGGACCGCAAAAGAGAAACACCGTAAGGTGGTCGCGACAGGCACGGGCTCTGCGAGTTCCAGTGGTCTGTGCGATACGAAAAAAGCGGACGGTGGATTCGACGGCAAACACGTTTCCTCAAAAAACACGAGTAAGCGCAAACGCAATCGAAGATGCGTTTTCTTCGGCGTCTCCGTCTGCGCTTCCGTCGCCGTCGCGGCCGTCGGATTGGGGCGCCACGAAACGAAAATGGCGCTGATTGACACAGTCCGGGTCACGCACGGACACGTATCAGGCGCGTTTGCGCGTTTCGATCACCGAGGCGCAGCGCCCCGGTCTATAAACCCTAAACCCGCGGAGATAGCGGGTAGTTCAAACCCATCGCGGTTTGCTTTTTTGTTTGGCGCAGAGCCCGAGCCCGCGCCCGCGTTTGCGACCTCGACGCAAGAGTTGGGGTCTGATTCACCCACATCAGGGCTGTTACCTAAGGGCGATGCGCGGCATGGCACCACTACCACGGGCGATGACGAGTCGCCTGCGTGGCGTTGGTTCACGGAAAACACGGAGACGAGTTTGGACGAAAACGTTCGGACGAAACGCTTGGCCGAGCCGGTGAGCGACGAAGAAGGTGTGGATAACGCCGGACAAATCGATTCGAAGGCGTCGAACGCGCGCGAAAACCGCGAAACGGTTTCCGAAACGGCTCGGGAAGGGGGCGTTTCGGTTGCGTTTGATTGCACAGGCGCAACGACGACCTATACGGCGGATACCCCCCAAAGAACCGCGCCGATTTCAACACCTGCAAAACCCCGGGCCGTTGCCAACCGACACAAACCCACAAACGCCTCGCCGCTTCTTTCCCATTCCGAACGCGAAGCGCGCGCCGCGGAGGAACGCGGTTGGGACGCGAGCGTGGAGCAGGGCTGGGCGGCGTGGCGCGGTCTTGGCGGGAGCGGCTCGGCCTTAAGAGCGAGGGTGAAACAAACCGCGCGGCGCGCGGAACTCGCGGTTTCGCTGGCGAAACAAGCAAGGGCTGTTTCAATTGAAGCGCGCGCGAAATACGAAAAGACGATGGCACAAGTCGACGCGCTTGCAGGTTCCGAAAACGAAAACGAAAACGATAATCGCGCGCATCACGAAGAGCGCCAGCGCTTAACCCTGGCGTCGCACGAAATCGACGCGGAAACCTCGGGACGCGAGCGGCGGTGGGAGTCGCTGAGAGAAAAAGCGATACACGCGACCGGGGCGCTTGAAACGGAACTGAGAGGGTTGGGGTGACGAACGGCAAGGGACGCGGAGCAAGTTTGTCAAGATTTTAGCAGCATTTGACACTTTTTCGGACGTTGCTCGGGCCTCCGGCCATCGACTTTTTTAGATCTCGCCACAGCCAGCCCTTCCGCCCCTTCCTTGTCACTTTCCCTGACGCGGGTTCTGGTTCGGCGCGCACCGCGCCGCCTCGTATCCGCGTCGGCCCCGATGTACGAGCGCCTCCGCGCGCGCGAGCTGGACCCCGGGGGTCGGCTCGCCAAACGCGCGGCGCGTGGCGGTAACGCGTCATCTTCGGTTTCCGTGTCCCGCCAACACGACGCGGGTCTTCGTTCCTGGGCCGAGAGTGACGCGCTGGCGCACTGCACGGCTACGTACAGCGAGCTTCGCCCGGCTCCGCGGTCCACGATCGCGGCGGCGTTTTCGCCGGATGGCACGCTCCTGGCCTCCACGCACGGCGACCACACGGTGAAGCTTATCGATTGTCGAACTGGCAAATGCGTCCGGGTGTTGACCGGCCACCGGCGCACGCCGTGGGTGGTGCGGTTCCACCCCACCGACAGCAACATCCTGGTCAGCGGCAGTTTGGACCACCAGGTCCGGGTGTGGAACGCGTCGTCAGCGGAGTGCGTGCTGTGCTTCGACTTTGGCAAACCAATCGCGAGCCTGGCCTTCAACCCTGACGGCGACGTTTTGGCCGTGGCGTCGGGGCACAAGCTCTACGCCTGGCGGTACCGGCGGATGCGCCAGTGGGACGAGCGACGGGCGAGTCGGGATGCTGAAACAAGAGCAGCAGCCGCGAGAGACGCCGCTGCTGCAGTCGCGGCGCACGAGTTAATGACTCAAGAAAGCGCAAACACCGGGCAAACCCCACCGCCTCTTCCGCCGTTCATCGCGCAGTTCCCCGCGCGAGGCCGCGGGAGCACCGCGGTGGCCGCCGCGGCTTTGGCGCGAGAATTTCTCCATGGCGAGGTCGCAGGTGAAGCAGAAAGCACAACCTGCGCGCCGTGCATCGTGTTGAGAACGCGAAGGAGCCTAAGAGCCGTTCACTTCCACCCGCACCAAGGGCATTACGTGTTAAGCGCGGAGGTGAACGAAACGAGCGAGCACGACGCGCCGCCGTTGCGGGCGCTGACGAACCCGCACAAAAAAGGAGAGTGGGAAACCGCGTACGCCGCCGCATCCGCCGCGGCGACGAGGGCGGTGGGCGCGACCGCGACCGCGCACGCCGCGGCGACCGCCGCGGCGACTGCGGCGATGGACACGGACGAGGACTCTCGGATGCGGGACGACGACTGTTTCGAAATGCGTTTGGATGTGACCACCGGCGTCCAAAAAGAGTCGGGAAACGCAAACGCGGCGACGTACGTGTACGTCGCGCCGAGAGGAGGAAACGGTACGCGTTTCGGTGTGCACACCGTCGCGGAGGATGACGCGGAGGATGCTTTTGCAAAACTAGGCGTGCGTAGTCCTGGAAAGTATTCAGCGGAAATGCGCAGTTCCGTGGACCATGCCGGTAGTTCCATGAACCATGCCGGTAGCTTCATGGACCGTGACGAAATCGCACGCCCGTCCCCTCCCCTCACGGAGACGCAACAGCGGCGCGCCGCGGAAACGGCGGCGGCAGCTGCGGTTGGGGACGCGCTGAACGAACGACGCGCGCACGGCGGTGGGGATTCACGCAGGAGGCGAAGAGTCACTAATTTGGCAGAAGCGACGACGGACACCGACGCATCCGCCGCCGCCGCGGCGGTGGTGTACCACAGCGCGTGGTCAATAGGGGGCATTCGCGTGGTGGGGCCGGACGGGCGACCGACGCGGAGCGCGGCGTCGCTGGACGCGGCCACCGCCGCCGCCGCGGCGGCGACCTCCGCCGCGGCCGCCGCGGGCGCGGAGCAGCCGTGCACGGTGAAGCTGCGTTTGTGGCCGCACGACGCCATTGACCCGCTGAGGCCGCTGAAAGACCCGAAGCTCACCATACCACACGCCGTGCTTTGCAGCGAAATGGGGGCGCACTTCTCGCCGTGCGGCCGGAGGCTCGCGGTGTGCGCGGCGTGCGTGCCGATTGGCGCGCCGGAGCCTTCTCCTGGCGAGCAGATTCCCGAGTTGACGTACGAGCTTCGGGTGTACTCGCTTTCCGACGAGAGCTTCGGAACCGTGCTGTGTGCCAGAGCAGTGCGAGCGGCGCACTGCTTGACATCCGTGCAGTTCTCCCCGGACGGGAAGCACGGTACGTGTTGGGCCTTTCCCAAATCCAGACACTGTTTCAAGTCTCTCTTTGACTACACGGCCGTCATTGAAAGGAAGTGCACTACATACATCACATACGCACTGTTTGCCCATACAGCACACCAATACTCAAGACTGACCCTTTTCTTTCCCACTCGCAGTGATGGTTGCGTACGGCCGGCGGCACTCGAGCCTTCTTTTGCTCGTCGCCGACGGGACCCGGTGCGTCACGGTGCACACGGTTTTGGAACTTTATGACAGCCGGGACATGAACTTGACGCACTCCCTCGCCTCCGTGGAGGACGAGGTCAACGTGGCGCTTTTCCACCCGCACCAAGGGGGGGGCGTTGCTTACGGCACCAAGGAAGGGAAGCTGCGGGTCGTGCGACACGACCGGGTGAACGTGTTCGAGGAGGACGAAGAGGAGAAAGAAAAAGGCGGAAAACAACGACAACGCGACCACCCCACCGCGGTCGGGACGTGCCTCAGGGATGAACTTTTGGAAACCCTGCGGTGGAGCGAGGACGAGGGGTCGGACGACGAGGTGCTGGACGAGCTGTCCGAAGACGGGTCGGACGACCGGAGCAACGATGGGCGGTAGAGCGTAAAGACTACGCGAAGAGAGTGCGCTTTCGGTCCGCGACTTTGAAACTTTCCAATCTTTTGCCTTTTTCGACCTTTTTCGAGTTTTCCCAAAAAGTCGTCTTGGCCAAGTTCGACGTTCCGACGAACCGGCGGCGGTTCTCACGACGCGGCGTGCTTTTCCTGGAGTTCGGCGCACTTCACCGTGGGCTCGCGCACGCCCGCGCGTGTGTCGAAGCCTCGACCGGTGAACACCACGTCAACGCCCGCTCTTTCGAGCAAGACCCCCCCCCTCTACGGCGTAAGGCGTCGTCCGCGAGGCGTATGGAAAGGCGGCTCCTACGGCACGTCCCAGGCGGAAGCGACTTCGAGTCGCACACCAACGCGCACGCGGCGACGTACGAGTTCGTTCCGTTTCACTCGTTCCGCGATGGGCCTGGACCGCGCGCGCCGGTTACGTCGTTGGGCGAGAGCCAAGGCGGGGGGGGCTCGGCGAGCACGCGTAACCACGCCTCCGCCGACGCGGGGATATCTGGCGTGAGCGTGTTTCTGTTCATATTCCTCCCCGTGGCGTTTGCGATTCACTGCTGTTGCTTCAAAAGCTGGCCTGATACCCCCGACGCGAGTCTGCACGCTCTATCGGCGAACAGGCGACGGCGACGCGGGGGTGTCAGGCGTGTTCCACGTGTCCACCCCGACGGGTCACCCGGAACCCCCGAAGCGTCGACGAGCGGAGACCAAACCTCCGATTTTTTCGACCTCGAACACGCGCTGACGTACGACAGTACCGGAGCGACCCGCGGGGGGGGGGACGATTCCACGGCACCCGAATTGAAACCGTGCTCCAGCACAACAATCGCGTCGCTTCCGTGGTGCGTCGCGGGTGACACGCGCTGGGGGTTTCTTTTCCCGACCGACGCGACGGACACCGGGGACAAAAAAGACAAAAAAGACACCGCCGAGTCCCCGCGCGTGGAGTGCGTGGTGTGCTGCGACGAGATTTTTTTCAAACAGGAAGTGCGAGTCTTGCAATGCGCGCACGTGTTTCACACAGGGTGCATACGAAATTGGCTCAAGGTAAGCCCTAGCTGCCCCGCGTGTCGCCACAGAGTGAAGAGGCTGACGTTTGAGGAGCGCGAGGAGTTCTGGCGCGAGTTGGGTGAGGGCGCGGAGTTGGAGTTGACGCCACCGACGCCGCCGCCGCCGCCGCCGCCGCCGAGCGCGGAAGGTAGCGGAAACGAGGGCGAAAAAGGAAACGACCCAGCACCGGTCAGTGACCAGCCGCCAGGGTGTGTGGATGGGGTGTGATGAGATGCGTAGGAGACTCGTTTAGAGGTGGGAGCGGCGGGCGAGAGAGGCTCGAAGAAAACACGTGAAAGGAAAGAAAAAATGAATGTTCCAAAACTTGCCCAGAATCGTGTCGAGATTTTGTTTTCAACCTCTGCTCTTTCCAAACACCTTTGGCCCGGCTGATCAGACAACGCGACACGACGCATCGCGCGCTTGTCTTGTTCGTCGGAACCGCGCCGCGTTTCCTTGTGCGTGTCTCACACGGACGCGACCCTCGGCTTCGCGCGCGACCCGCACGGCGAGCCGAAAACGAGTTGATTGACTTTCCGGGGCGTCCGAATCTCAACGGTACCTGGTACACGACAGAAGACGTGTTCCATGAGCTCACCGCGAGCGGACGAGGACACGGAGATGGACACGCATGATTTGAAGCTGTCCATCCCCGAGACGAGCGCTGGTGGGCGTTCCTCCGGCGACTCCCCCGAGTCCGGGGTCTCCACACCCCGGTACTCCGAGCACCAGTCCGGGTCCAAGCGCTTGCGCACGGACTGCTCGGAAGAGGATTCCGGCGGACCGCACCCCGACGACGAGCCTGGAACCTCCGCGGGGTCGCTCGTGGTGACGCCGGCGGAGGTCACGCAGCTCACCATGCGAACCAAAGCGGCGTGCTCGGAACTCGCGGACGTCATCGTCCGCCTCACACGTGAAAGGTACGACCTCAACCCCTCTCGGTTTGACCATTTTGAACCATAAGTGCTTTTTCAAGTGCAAAGTGCCGCGGGCGTTTGAAGATCTGGTCCCGATCTCGACTTGCTTGTTCCTTTCACGGATACCACCAACGCAACCGAGGCTGACCCGCACCAACCCCACTTCTCGACGCGAACAGCACGTGGACGGAATCCAAAGAAGCGGACGCAAAACGAAAGAAGGAGCTCTGTGACCAGCTGAGGACGATTCAGAGGTTCGTACACGTGCTTCCTTGCAAAGTCGACCGCGAGAACAAAACACCTCTTTCTGTGTTTTTTTCGTCCCACCTCTTTCCGACACGCGCAAGTCGCGCCTTCCGACGCGAAAGCTCCTTCAAGAAAAACAGCAGAAAGGGGTGTTCTTTTGAATGTTTCCTTCAACGCACGTCTAAACCTGGCCCTGACCCCTAAACCCACAACCCCCAGACGCCTGGACCGCGCCGAGCCCACGCCGGCGCTGGAGCGCCTTCGCGCGTTCGTTCGATTCGCGTTTGAAAAAGCGAGCCCCGCGACTAAGGTGACGGATTTGCTGGACGACGAACTGGAGTTAGTGCTGGGTTACGTCGCACTCGCCTTAAAGAGCCCGAAGCAGCTAATGGCGCTGAGCACCCTGAGCAAGCGGTTCCGGACGTTGGTCCGGCGGCCCGCGGTTTGGAAAGAGCTGGATCTTTCGCAACACCGCGCTTACATGACGGATTCCCTGTTGTTGCGGCAAATCGTGCGCAACGACGGCGCGTTTTCCAACCTCAAGGTGGCGAACTTCAACGGGTGCACCAGGGTCACGGACACCGCGATTCGTCGAGTGCTTTCTATTTCAGGCAAGACCCTGACGCACCTCTCCTTGGAAGGGTAAGTATTTCCCACATAACACATTCCGCCTCTGCGATTGCCCATACTCGTACCAGAAGGGACTGTTACCTCTGACTGTTTACGTACTACACGTTACGAGAGTCTGACACTTTCTTGTTAATCTTATCAGGTGCGCCCTGGTCACCACCGATCTCGTGCGGTACGCCAGCACGGCGTGCCCCAACCTTCGGGTTTTGGACCTAACGGAGTGCGCCAACGTCGACACCTCAGCCGTTTTGAAACTAGCGGATGAGGAGTGGCCTTTTCTGAAAGAGCTGCACGTCATGGACACCAAATCTTTGTCCGGCCGCGTGCCTCAAGCCGAGTTCAACGAGCTCGTTTTGTTGCTCACGGACAGACGGAAGCGGTGGGTGGATGAACAACACGCGGAAACGGCGCGCAAAGAACGGCTCGCCGCGGACGCCGTGGCGTTCGGGCTCGCGGTGGTTAGTGTCGAGCCGCCGGCGACGCAGACGACACACGAACCGGTAGTGTCAAACCACGACTGGTATATGGGGCCGGGCGTCCCAGGGGAAGAAGCAGGGCAGTCCGGGTTTGTGCACGACCCGGACAACCCGCCGCGGCACTGCGTGCCGGTGGCGTGCCGAAGAGGGCCCGCGCTTTGCCTGGACGACCTTTGCGAGTTCGTGGATGCCTGTCAAACGCGACTCAGGGCGTGGCAAATGGGGCACCAGGTCGCCGCGTGCGACCACGCCATGGTGGCGCAGGGCACGATGACCGACAACGCCTACGCTTTGAACATGCTTCCGGACTGCGGGCACGTGATTTGCGTGGAGTGCGAACAGAAAAGCAGGGTCAACATGACGCGCGCGCACGGCTCGGAGCACTACGTGTACCCGTGCCCGGTCTGCGCGCAGGACATGCCGGACCCGGGGGGGTTCACGATCACGATCGGCGAGACGGCGAGCGTTTAGGCTGGGTTCTTTTAAGGTGGATTTTTATGGGTATAGGGTCTGCGGGTGACTCGCACTGTATTTGGGGTAAAAAGAAAAGCGAGCGGAGAACGAGGGCTCCTTGAGTCCGATTTCCATCCGGGTTGTAATGTAGCGTACGTCTTTTCGAGTTTCTCTTTTTCTTTTGTTCGATAGATTTAATACTCGTCTCCCCAGCTTCTGAATACTCGTCAGTAACTCTTTCTCTCGCGTCTTAATACTTGTCTCGCGTCTTCTTGTCTCGCTCGCTCCAAAATACACGTCACGTCGCTTACTTGGTCATCGCGCCGGTGGCGTTGAGGTCTTCGTACGCCTCGAGAAGGCGCTTGCACGTGGCTTCCTCCGCGGCGCGCATCCACATGCGGGGATCGTAGTATTTCTTGTTGGGTTTCTCGGCGCCTTCGGGGTTGCCGATTTGCCCTTGCAGGTACGGGGATTTCTCCGCGACGTAGTCCTTGACGCCGTCCCAGAACGACCACTGCGTGTCCGTGTCGATGTTCATCTTGATCACGCCGTACCCGATGGCTTCCCTGATGTCTTTTCGTGAGGAGCCCGACCCGCCGTGGAACACGAAGTACACCGGTTTATCCGTCGCCAAACCTTCTTTCTCCTTAATGTACGCCTGGCCTTTCTGCAGGATGGTGGGGGTGAGCTTGACGTTGCCCGGAGAGTACACGCCGTGCACGTTCCCGAACGCGGCGGCGATGGAGAACATACCGGGCGCGACGGGGTTCAAGGCTTGGTACACCTGGTGGATCTCTTCCGGTTTCGAGTACAAGTCCTCGGGGTTCGCGTCGCTGTTGTCCACGCCGTCCTCTTCGCCGCCCGTGATGCCGATTTCCACCTCCAGGAAGCAGTTAATCGCGGCCATGCGTTTCAGGTACTTAGCGCTGATTTCCATGTTCTCCTCGATGGATTCCTCGGAAAGGTCCAGCATGTGCGACGAGAAAAGGGGTTCGCCGTGCTTGGCGAAGTACTGCGAGTGTGGACGAGTAAGGTCAGTCGCGAGGGTTGCGTGATGAGTGGGTTCGTAACCGAGGGCGCCGCGGCCGGACGGCGTCA
>Ga0114998_10001655_pt1 | contig 17256 bp, 12 predicted proteins | sample ArcticOcean_MG_C_5_FD_87044 | JGI IMG/M metagenome (GOLD analysis project Ga0114998, IMG submission 87044) | Marine microbial communities from western Arctic Ocean - ArcticOcean_MG_CB4_138 | ecosystem: Environmental > Aquatic > Marine > Oceanic | place: Arctic Ocean: Canada Basin | collected...
CGTCGCCTTTGCTTTCGCTTCTGCTCTTTGCACGACGACGGAAACTTCATCGATCGTCGCCATTTGTTGTTGATGTTGTTGTTCATCTCGTCGTCGTTCGTTCAGAGATTGCTCAAACTTATGAATAAACTGATCATACTTTCTAATATTCCTATTCGCCTCTTTCACATAAACTTCTTGTAGCGACGCCTCACAACAATCGCTTAAACGTTTCAAACAAGCGTCTCGACTTTCGCTCGTTCGTCTCGTTAAACTCACGATCTTCGCATCTTGCCCCCCGACACGTCTCAAAACCTCTACCGCTCGATCATCAATTGCATACGTAACATCTTCATCTTCATCGTTACCGCTGACTATACAAAACACGACGCCGGCCTTATCCTTACTCGCTCGCTCTATCACGACCTCGCAGTCTTTCACGAACCGCGCGTAAACCAACGGCCCTCTCGTCGAAAGTACTTCGTAATACTCACAAACAACCAATACAACCGCTCGCTTACTCGTCGCCCTCTCATTGATCCATTCATTCGCTTTAGTTACGTTCAATCGATCGCAAAGATCAATACGCTCTACTATTCTATTCACCTCGTTTTCTCGTTCTAATCCTTCCACGTTTCCATATCTCTTCACCTGTAAATTCGTTCTCGTGAATATGCTCTTCGAGACGTCTTCGATCGATAGACATGATTCAAAACCCCGATTGCGTCTTTCTTCTTCTTCTTCTTCTTCTTTTGCGCGACTTATTCCATCATTCGTGTTTTTAATGTGCACGAGAGCTATTAAAGCTCTCGCGTGCGGCATACAATCCGGATCCATTATCGCTCGGATCTCTTCAGGTTTTGTTCTTCGCTCAGTACCCTTGTCCCTAGCTGGTCCCTCGTTTCATGCAACGAATGTGTACGCACGACACCGGTTCGATTTTTTCGAGGGTTTCGGTGAGTAAATCTGTGATCAGGAGAATCGATTGAAGATGGAAGAAGTGTGAAGCGCTTTTCTGTCTTTTGCATGCAGTGAATAGAGAGTAGTAGGAGGAAGGATTTTTACTGCGCTCGGTGGACGAAGACGTCTTAGGACCGGTTTGAGCAGGTCTTTAGCGAGCTGGAAAGTGGTAATTAAAAGCTCGCAGAGTTTGCGTGGTTTAGGGCAACGCTTTCGATGTGGGAGACGCGCGCGTGGTTTAGGAAAGGGATCCTGCGCCGAGCGTAGGTATGTTGTATAGAAAGAAAGACGAGGGAGAATCAATTTTGAATTCGATACTCATTTAGCGCTTAGCGCGTTTCGCTTTAGGTGCGTCTTCTTCTACTGCATCGTGATCATCATCATCATCTTCTTCTTCTTCTTCGTCTTCGTCGTCATCATCATCTTCCACGTCCTCTTCGTCTTCTACGTCGTCTCCGATATCGTCTATGTTCCCGCCAGCCGCTAATCGTCTTATCTCTCTCCTCTCCTCTAACTCTTTCATTCTATTCTCTTTATGTTTCTCAGCATTTCTTTTCGCCTCTTCTTTCCTCGCCTTTTTCTTTTCCTCCTCGTCTTTCGGGTCTCGTTCGTCCAACATCTGCATTTGTTTCGCTTCAACTTTCGCTTCGCCGACCATGAACCGTTTCCCCGAACAATGCTCAACAATAATCTTCTCTATTGGCTTCACGTATCTTCCAGTGATTCTACAAAACAACTCTCGCTCTTTATATTTCGATTTCACTAGTAACGGTTCGAATTGCTTCAAAAGCGATTCTTCTCTGCGTCGTAGGTCGACTACGCGAGTCCTTTTTTTACCTAGAACGAACTGTTCGCATATCGCGCGCGAATTCGTTGGTACTACGTGGTTCGTCAGCGTACATTTCAACCGCAAATCTCCCAAACGCTCCAAGTACCCGTCGCTCTTATATTTGTTATTCATGCATTCAATTTTAAAGCAAAAATCATATTACTCGTTAATTATTTATCTTCATCATCGTCCATCGAAATCCAAAACACACAAAACGCAAACGACGCAGACCTAGACGACGCAGAATACCTTCAAACGAAAACGACCAAAAATAAAAACATGCATACTCTCTCTCTCTCTCTTCGTCATCGTCATCGTTCTCTTCTTTATCGTACCTCGATTAACTCCTTGACCCAATCTGTATCTTCTTTCATTCTCCCTAGCAGCGTATGGCTCTTTTTATGAACCCCTACGAAGCTCTATACTTTCAGTAGTCAAAGAACAGAACTCGAAACTTGGAAACGCGGTTCTTCACCGCGTGGTCCAGCACGCGCGCTCTCGCGCCCTCTTCCCCATGATTCGCGCGTCCGTGAGCGTTCGGACGATTTTCGTACCGCGCGCTCTCGCGGTCTTTTTGCGTTCGCGAAGAAGAACTCGCGACGTTAAAGAGTTTCAAAAGCAGATCTCGCCGCGACGAAGAAACTTTTTTACATCCAAATCCAAAGCGCGTTATTCAAAAAGAACGACCGCGGATTAATGCATGCGCATGTGATCGAGTGCGATCTTCACTCGTTCGTTTTTTTTAAATCGTTCGAATGGACACGAGACTTTGCGGCTCTGGCGCGCGCGAGTTTGGCCGAACTAATTAAAGTTTGACCAAAAGTGGTCGGTCTTTTAAAATCCCAAGAAAAAACTCTCTCTCTGTCTTCAAAGGGCACCACTTCTTTCTTGGATTTATAGAAATTTAAATTAATTCAATTAAAGAGAGAGACAGAGAGATTAAGAGAGATTAAGAGAGATTAAGAGAGATTAAGAGAGCGCGTTGGCTATCGTTCGTTCTCGTTTCGATTAATAAAGTGATCTTTGAACACTTTACGGACTTGTTTAAAATAATCAATTTGAACGGATAGGGACGCGAAATAAAAGATATAATAGTTTAATCCCTCGCTCTTATTGATCGATAGGAGCAAAGATTCAGTGCGAGATAAAGATATAAGAGGGAAATGTGTAGATGGGTGTTTTATTACGGCGACGAAGTGTGCATATCGAAGATCATTTATGGAGCCTATCACGGCCTAGCGAACATGGCGGATGGCGCCGGCTATACGCCAGGCGTGGAGAGAGATATAAGGAGGAACCACGAAGTGAACGTGCACGGGTGCGGCATTGGATGGTATGGGAGTTGCCCAACGAAAGGGTTTAAAGATGCGAAAGGGTTGTGCTCGTATTCAAGGCCGTGCTGTTATACGACGATAGCGGCGCCTTCGCACGACCGAAATTTACGGAGTCTATCGAAGGCGATTAGTACGAGTTTGTTGTTCGGTCACGTGAGAGCGGCTGGGCCAGGGGCGAGCGTGCATGAGTATAACTGTCACCCGTTTTATAATGGGCGGTATATGTTCATGCATAACGGAGAGGTTTCGAATTTTAAGAAGATTAGGAGGATGTTATTGGCGACGTTGAGGGACGATTTGTTCGAGCATATATCGGGGACGACTGATTCGGAGGTTTTGTTCGCACTCGTTTTGAATCAGCTTCCGGATACGAATTCGTGTCAAACGCACGAGCGAATGGAGAACGCTGTGAAAGAGGCGATGTGTGTTATCATGCGTGCGAGTCGTGGTAAATCGAGCTCGATGAATTTGGCGTTTACTGACGGCGAGACCGTCGTCGCGGCCAGGTATAGGAATTCAACGCACGAGGACCCGCCTTCGTTGTATTTTCATTTAGGGCCTTTACCGGGCGAAAAAGCGTGGGATTTAGGAGGAGATGCTTTGAAAGAAGCCGGCGCGAAAAAGGGAAAGAAAGCCGCGAGCGGTTTAGGCGGTTTCGATAAAATGATGCTCCACGGAGAGCAAGGATCGGAAAATCGAGGCGTACCGAAATATAAAAGTAGACGAGCGCCAGAGTTTATGCAAATCTTCAAAAAGCGCATGTTTGCCACTCAAAGCATGCTCGTGTCTTCCGAACCGTTATCGATGAACGGATTGGAACGATGGCAGCTCATGCCGCCAAACAGTATCGTCGTGACACATCCAATGGCGCCAACGAAAGGACGATGCTCGAGAAAAGAGTTTTTGGAATCGCAACAAAGTTCCACGACAACGACGAGGCCTTCGACACCATGTCAAAGAGCCGACGACGAACAGCAGCAGCAAGCGCAACGCATGTCACCAAAACTGGATGCAACGAGTCCAGTGCTATATTGCGAGTTTAAATGTTTAGAAAACTTGGAGCGAATCGCTTTAAGTGGAGAATGTTCTTCGCAGCAGCAGCAGCAGCAGCAGCATACAGAAGAGCAAATGCCGTCTTCACCGCCGCCTTTGACGTCACCTTTAAAGTCTCAATTATCGACTGAATTCTTACAAATGGGCATAGGTGCGGCGGCGACAAAACCAATAAATGATCTTGACCACCAAGCGCCCGATTCGCCATCAACGTCGAAAACATATCAAATGAATCATGTGAATAACATGGCGAAACAAGGATTGCAATATTCAGATTCTGAATCTGAATCTTTGTACGCAAAAGACGACGTTGCTGATAGCGAACCAACTCCAATGTCAAAAGGTTCTCCGACGTTTATAAAAAGTTTGAAATCGAAGCTCTCAAAAGTTCGCGCATCGATCGATAGCGCAGACTGCGGTCAACAGAGGCAAGCCGTTCGCGTACCTCAATACGGTTTGGTCGCTCTCGACGAAGATGACGCCACGAATAGAACGGATACTCCGTCACCTCCAATTCATTACGGCGGCGACGGCGTAATTTTCGAGGATTGCAATCTCGGTGATTTTTACAAAAACAACAGTACACCCACTGCGAACAAAAATAATAAAAACGAAAACGAGCAAGTTCCGACACAAAGGCATCCAACAAGTATAGACATTTTAAAACGCGACGGAGCGAATCGTCTCGGAGAAAGTAGTTCTTACACTCCCGACGCTGGGCGATTTTTCGGTTTATCCACGTTTGGATCGCAAAATAAAGAAAGTTTATAGAATTATCATCATTTTTCTCATATGGAGCGGAGAAATGCCGACGCCGTTCTCGCTTGATATGCGTATGTATGTGTGTGTACATTAATTAAAATTGGTGCTTATATATATATCAGATTTGTATATTATTGTTTTGTTTTGTTTTATTATTACACGTTTTGTACGTTACGCACCTCTAACACACTCTCTTAAGACATTGGAGTCGCAACTGTTGCGGCGGCCTCAAAATCAACAGACTCGTCGTTAAATAAGTGTCCCATCTTTGTCCTTTTTGCCTCTAAATACATTTTATTTTCCAAAGTGATCGGGGCGAACAAAGGGACTCTACCCGTTACGGTGATGCCGTACCCTCTCAATCCGTGATATTTCGCCGGGTTGTTTGTCATCAATCGAACGCTTCGCACTCCTAAATCGTTCAAGATTTGTGCACCGACGCCATACTCTCGACTATCCACTGGTAACCCTAAATCTTCATTCGCCTGTACTGTATCTCTACCTTTATCTTGTAAATTATACGCTCTTAACTTATGTCCTAACCCAATACCTCGTCCTTCTTGTCCTCTTAAGTAAACAATAGCCCCTTTCTTTTCCTGCGCTATCCTTTTCATTGCCATTTCGAGTTGATTCCCACAATCGCACCTGGCTGATTTAAAGATATCTCCAGTCAAGCACTCGGAATGCACTCGAACTAAAGCGTTATCTTTCAAGGCGTCGGCAATTTGATCCGCGTTTTCATGGTCGCCGTAAACGAACGCGACGTGTTCAATACCATCAACTTTACTCACGTAGGAAACTGCTGTAAACGAACCGTGCTCCGTTGGCACTCTAGCAATAGCCGTGCGTTCGATTAAAGAATTCTTCTCAGTCGCTCTTCTGTACCGAATCATATCCGAAATTAAAACCATCTTCAAATCATGAGTCTTTGCGAAAACCTTCAACTCGGGCAATCTGGACATCGATCCAGTCCCGTCGTCGTTCACGATTTCGCATAACACACCAACCGGCGCTCTTCCAGCCATTCTTGATAAATCAACGGCGGCTTCCGTGTGCCCAGCTCTTTTCAAAACCCCACCTTCGCGATATCTCAAAGGAAACACGTGCCCAGGCCTCACGAGATCCCTCGCAGTCGTCTCCTTATTCGCCAAAGCGTTAATCGTGTTCGCGCGTTCGCCCGCGCTGATCCCAGTCGTCCCGGTGACTAAATCACAACTCACAGTAAACGCGGTCTTCATGTAATCCTTATTACTCTTCGAATCCACCATCAACGGCAACTCTAACAAATCCGCTCTCTCGTCCTCCATCGACACGCACACTAAACCGGACGTATATCGAATCATAAACGCCATGGATTTCTCGGTCATCATATCCGCCGCGCCGATCAAATCGCCTTCGTTCTCTCGGTCCTCGTCGTCCAAAACGACCACGAACTTTCCCAACTTTATGTCCTCCAACGCCTCCTGAATCGAAGCGAACCCACTCGTCGGTTTATCGAACGACTGCGATAGTTCCTGTTCTTCCGTATCGGGGTGCCAAGCCGGCACCGAGCGTACGCGGCGTCCAAATCCCGAATCTTCCCCTCTCTTCTTCTTCTTCTTCTCTTCACTAGTGAGAACGGTCCAACCTTGTTCATCGCGAGCACTGCTTAAAGATCCTATTCTCGCCAAGCCGAAATAATCCGTGCGCCTCGTCGCGTTGTAAGTCTCACCATGCCGTCGATTTACGCCACAAACGTTCGTTTTATGGTAAATCCTATTCCTCGCATCTTCGGCCGCCACCACTGTTGCCGACGTCGTCATTCGCCGCATTTGACCAACTGATGAAGCCATGGTATTTATTATTTATTTTACTCTTGTTTATTAATAAATAAAAACCTCTCTCTCTCTCTCAAACACGGGCGCGCACTCCTTTATGTACGCTATGCGTACTATATATTAGCGCGAGGGCGAGTAAAGTGAGAGTATGGATCGATCGATGTAGTGATTGACGATATCGGTTTTGATAATTGAGTCCAATGATAATAATGAGGGGGCTAAACAAAAAAGATGTTTTGGACAAGAAGTGCTAAGATTTAGGGTTTATTTAGGGTTTTAGTGCAATTCTTCAGATGAAGAAGATATATTATTTTTAATAACGAAGTAAAATAGAACGAGATTATGATTTATGTATACAGTATGTGTACATGTCGTGATGACGATATCGGGTTTGATGATTGAGTCTGATGAGTAGGCAAAAGATGTTTTGGACGAAGTGCTTGCCTAAGGTTTAGGGCCTATTTAGGGTTTTCTCCATTGTATTTTGAAATGTTAAAAAATGCACTAATGGTATTCTTCGTTATCATCATCGCGCGACGAGAAAGAATCCGATTTTGGTACGAGAGCGCAAATCGAAGATTTTCGTTATTTAGCACTCTCTTAATCTTTCTTAATCTCTCTTAATCTCTCTTGCTCTTGTGGACTTTTTGGGGAAGATAATCCGTACGATACATCGGAAACTGTTCCAATTTCGTTCGAATTTATTGTCGCGGATCAATATCGTTAGAGCAATATCATTGGATCAGTAGTCAGTTGGATCAGTAGTTAATTGGATCAGTATCGTTCGAGGTGTTGTTATTGGATCAGTAGTGCGCGCATGCGCGTGAACTTTACAGAGCGTACTCTCAACAAGAGTTGTTCGCAGTGTTAAAGTGCCACCATAACGCATAAAGTAGTTAGTTCGTTAAAAAAGAAGAACGAAGTATTCAGTGATTAAACGACAGTCAAATGTTGCCAGCGATTGAGGACGAGGAGATACTGTTAATGGAAAAGTTAACGAAAGAGATCGATGAATTGGCTGGAATATCATCGTTTATTACTGTGAATAGTAATAATCGGAGGATAAGGAACGATGACGACGACGACGACGACGACGACGACGACGATGATTTGTTCGTGAAAGAAGACGCGCGCGAGTCTATTGAACGATTGATATCGCCGAAGAAGAAGAGCAATAATGGGAATAGAAAAAGGGAAGATTTGTTATTACTACACAACGACGACGATGATGATGATGATTTAAATAATGAATTAAAGGATGAACGACGAGGCGATGATAATAAAAGTAACAGATCGCCTAGTACGAGTATCGGCGGTAGTAAGAAAGCGTTGGTAGAAAAATACAACGCGTTACTGTCTCGATTCCGCGCCCTGCGAAGAGACTTCTTGAAACTATCGTCTGATTACGACTATAACTACGCCTTATTCGCAGAACGTGATAAAGAGCTCGACGAACTCGACATCCTACTGAAACAGGAGTTCCGCAAAACGAAGCGTTTAAAGGAGCGCGTGAAATCGCTCGAACTCGAAATCGCTCTGACGCGTCAGGCGTAGACGACTGACTGACTGCGTATCAAATCGCTCCGCTCGCAACTGCATCAAAACTGCACGAATTCTATCGCTTAGCACGTATCAATAGCTCTTCTCTAGCACTGTTTTGATCGTACGTTTAGGATCGTCCGCGACGAGCTGGCTCGAAAAATGTCCCGGCACGCGGCACACGCTTACGAACACGCGCCTTTTCAATAAATAAAGCGAGAAGAGGAAGGGGGAAATCGCACACAAATTGACGGCGCAACAATTCCTATAGAACTAAAACGAGCACGCGCTAAGGGATGATTAAAAAAATGCCAGAACGCATGCGCAGAACGCGCAGGGTAAACCTGATTTCATCGCTCTCGATTCCTCGATCGATTTCGCTCGTTTTCTTCTGCGCATTGATTCAAGCTTTCGATCGAGACGAAAGTGATTTTCTCGGGAAATGGAAGATCTCTTCGCATAAAATGGCGGTCTTAGCTTTGGAAGTGAACGAGCAACCGATCGATCATTTGATGGAAAAGTTCGCCGGTGTGGACTCTGAGTTCTCCGATGAAGAGTTAACGAGAGTTCTCGAGGCGTTGAAGACGCGAGGTATGAGCGAAGAAAACGGTCACGAAGGGCACACGCTCGATACTGGTCATGAAGACGAAGGGCACACGCTCGATACTGGGACGAGTCATTTATCGGCGAACGAGCTCATCGAGGAATACGGATCAGGGCAAGCCGGGGCGGATGGGAAAGTGAAGTTAAGTAAGGAAGAGTTCATGAGTGCATGTCCTGAGATGTTACTGTGTGCTACTGATTCTCAGTGCGAGTTTGAGATTGAGGACGAAGACGGCTTGGAAACGTCGAAGAACGCGTCGGAGAAGTTTACAAACTTAAAAGCCGGGTTAGCCGTGGCGATTTTTGCGGAGAGTATGTTCGGGTGGATGATTCCGATGGTCTCCGAAGCAGTCGCTGGGAGAAAGGCGAGATGGGTTATGAGTTTAATGAATGCGTTTTCTGGAGGCGTTTTCTTAGCCGCCGGATTGACTCATTTGTTCCCGCATTTGGTCGAATATCAAAACGAAGTGACCTTAGGTGGAGCGTATCCAGTTGGATTTTCGTTAGCGTTGACTGGGTATTTGATCGTGTTCTTCATTGAAAGAGTACTTTTTCATATTCATGGACATGCTATACATTCGGAAGGACACGATGATCACTGCTGTGAGACTCCTTCCTCCGGTAATACTGCCGTTATCAGTAATGAAAAAGGAAAACATGTGAATGGTGATGATGATAAGTCACATGGACATTCGCACCACGCGCACGGCGGACACCATCATGATCATAGTAGTGAACATCATGATCACGATAGTCATCATCACGACAATCACAAACAAGAGCAAGAACATCACGGGCATTCGCACGCACATGATTGTGGTCACCACGATGATGAAAAACCTACCGTTCCGTTTGTTGTAAGACGCAACGATACTGCACAAGAAGTCGTCGCCGTTGCTCTACCGCAAGAACAAAATCAACCACAAACTTGCGCAGAGATGAGAATCAAGAAAAGGCCGTACATCTTATTAACGGCTATTTCAGTCCACGCCCTGTTAGCCGGTCTTACGCTGGGTGTTCAAAAGTCGAGAACGAATATTTTGACGATTTTTACAGCCATAGCAGCGCACAAGGCCCCAGCCGCGCTATCCATCGGATCCTCTTTCGTGAATAGTCATGCGAGTAAAACCGTAAGTATCACCTCCATGATAGTGTTTTCGTTGACGACTACGTGCGGTATCTTCATCGGCATCGCGTTGGGATCGATAAGTTTGGAAACAGTTTTTATCCTTGAGGCTTTGGCGTCTGGGACGTTCTTGTACGGAGGTACGTCTGAGATTGTCGCGGATGAGTTCGAGATGACCGACAGGGACTGCAACGAACACGAGGGAGATCACGTGAAGAAAGTTCACGCTGGTCGATCGTTACAACAAAGACTCGCGCTCTTTCTAGCGTATGCTAGCGGGTGCGGGGTGATTCTTTTGTCGAATCTGGCGGCTTTAGATGAGCATGCCGCGCATTAATATTAAAAGTAATAATGATAAGTTCCGTACCAGTCCAGTATTAAAATTCTTTCTTACTGTACACAATAAAAGTACAAGTTAGTAGTAAAGTTTCTTTTTTATAAATAAATAGCTACTACAGTTGTATTATTAATGTTCTAAAATATATATTATACTTATGACTGGTTTTTAATTCTCAGCGGCTTTTCCCATTTCTATTCGTATTTTCTCGTACTGTTTATACAAAGTTTCCTTATATCGCGCATCCGAACCAACTAAAACTCTTAAAACGCCATGTAAAATAGCCGCATCGCTCCCCCATATTAAGCAATTCTTTAAGCCAAACACATCCCCCTCGTTCGTCGGCTCTCCCCATCCAATCACGTTCGCGCGCGGCAAACTAAACGCCGGCATCGGCCCAATCTCTTCACAATCGTTCCCTTCCTCCTCCGAAAGCTTCACGACTGATATATTATCGGCGACTAAACAATCCTCGACTCTAACAGCTACAACCCCTAAAACGCAATTCGCTTCCCTATTCCTCTCTCTCATCTCTCGCTTCGAAATCGCTCCAAAGTACGCGACGCCAGGCGTGATCGCTAAACCCCTCTCCGCGTTCACTGCATCGTGATGCGTCCCGAGATACCTCACGCGCTCTGGATCCGCCCATTCCGCTTTCCCACCGATCTGATCGCAACACTGCCTAATCGCGTCTTTATCCAATCGCTCGGACGTATGCCTACTCCTATGCCCCCTCGGAAACGCTAACATCTGTGTTCCGAACCTCGTCGATTGTACTGTCAATAAAACGTGCGCCTTGCTGTTAATGCTCGCGAGGGGCACTAAAACCGTCCTCGCATCTGGCACGCGATTGCCCGCGATCTTCTTCCGCTCTATCGCTTCGAAATCATGCGTAGCCCTTCGTAAGTTCTCTTCAGAGAACAACCAATCATCGTTCGTTTTCTCATCCGCTGATCGAATGCGCACAAGGTTTTCCTTAACTAGCGCAGTCGTCGTAAACGCTTTGAAGAACGATCGAGCGAGGGCATTCGTGGCTCTTTTTGCGAGTGAAAGAGAGCGCATTAAATGAAAGCTATGTATTCTCTTTTCCGTTGAACGATAAGTTTATAGGGGAAAGTTTATAGGGGAAAGTTTATAGGGGAAAGTTTATAGGGGAAAGTTTATAGGGGGAAGTTTATAGGGGGAAGTTTATAGGGGAAAGTTTATAGGGGGAAGTTTATAGGGGAAAGTTTTAAGAAGCACAAACTCTCTCAAAGTTCTCTGCGCGATGGCTTTAAGGAGCATCAAAAAAGGGTGTATTTTTCAATAATTTTTATTCGCGGAGAGAATGTTTACGTTTATGCGGCAAGTAAGCGAGCGTAAGTGTGCAAGTGCGTAAGTGCGTGTATTCATGAAGTAGCAGTAGTGCGAGCAGACGACGGTTATGACAGTATTTGATCGACTGGGCCGCGCGCGCGAGGTCTCGCGTTTCACTATCGAGAAAGAGAGAGGGGACAATTTCTTAACGACCGCGAAAGTTCATGGTATCCATGGTCCAATTACCTTTACCGTTATCGAACTCTTTCGCTTTCTCGCAGTCGAGCGAGTCGCCGAGGGAGATGTTCGTTTTCGGTAAGTGCTCGACGTAGCCCCACTTTTTGGCGTAATACGCTTTATAGGCGTCTTGTTCTTCGTTGGAGTTTAAGAGGTCGGTGACGCGCGTGGCGTCTTCGTGCTGAGCGCCTTTGGAAGTGCGCGCGTCGATGACTTTCGATTTGTTGTTCGCGTTTGTGGTATCGTCGTCGTCGTCGATGCGCGTGTGTTCGTCCGGTGTCGCGTGAATACCTCGCATTATCAAAGAAAATTGCAATTTCATGAACACTGGCGAAAATATTTGAAACGCGGTGAATAATCGATTCGCATCTGTGCCAACGCCGGTGAGCGGACGCAACGTCTTCGTGTCCATCCAACGCGTGGCGACTGCAGTCGAATCCTTCGTTAAGTTTTCGATGCAATGCCACCACCATGGCGGGTTAAGAAGGACGTCTCCCGGTTCGAGCTCGGCAGCGTATCTTGGACAAACTCGCCATAAAGGTTTGTACTTGTCCAAAACCGTATTCGGGTCAGTCACTGCGCAGGATTGATACAAAGCACCTCTGTTAAGCGCAGGAAACGTTAAAACAGTCCAACGAGGATCAACAAACGTCCACTTCTTCCTGCCTTCAACCATGAAGAACCAATTGAACCCGTTCGCGCAATGGAAACCGGTGCCCGTCCCGCCGCGACCGAGGAAGAACTGAATCGGAAGCGGACCGGCGCGCGGATGATTATTCGCAAGTCGCATGCTTCCGTTTTCAGAAACGAGTGGAGTGAGCTTTTCGAGTTCCAAGTCCTTCACAAGCTCTGGATGGTTCACGAAAATAGCCTCGCAATTATGCAAATAAGTCCCGGGCGTATTGATATCTCTCACGTGACCTGGAATATTATCGCCCATTAACGTCTTCGTCAAAGCTTTTTCGTGACCGAATTTCTCAACGACCCAATCTACTGACCATTTTTTCACCGCAGGGGAGTTCTTCGCAAAGCCTTTGAGCACAACTGGATGCGGACGTTTAATATACTCCTCGAAAAACTTCTTAAAGTCAAAATCCGGGCCGACGACGATGGTCGGTATCTCCTGCGTCTCCGCATCGACAACGTCTTTGTTCAATTCAGCCAAACGCTCGTACGCACGTCTCACCCATTTCTCCGGTACCTATATAGATTAAGTAAGTATTACGTTTAAAAAGTTGAAGAATACGTATGGACATTTAAACACACTCACCTGAAAATTAAACACTATGTGCAAAAAGCACCAGAACTTAATTTTCATTTCAAGAAAATAAGGTAGAATTGGACCACCGATTTTATTATCCTTACTCGCATGTTTATTAATCGGTAATAAAACGGGTAAGGTCATAAAACAGGAAGAAAAAAACGCGTAAAGCTTGAACAAGAACATGATTAAGATTGTCATAGACGCGCGATACGTCCAAGAGCAGGCTTGTCCGAATCTTTTAGTCAAACTTTGATCTGTTTTTTCTTCTTCTTCGTTTTGCGTCTGTCGCTGCGCGTTTGGTGCCGCCGCTGTTGCCGCAGAAGTTTGATTTACATCGTGCGACATTGAAACCGAATCCTATTAATCGCGTTCTCTTCACGGCGGTGTGTGTAGATTTATGATCGTGTTTCGTTTTGAGCGCGTTAAAATAAGTAAAGCAAATTTAAATTAATATTTTTAATATTTTTTAATATCCTCGTTATATCTTTCTCGTATTTACGAACTCTCGTAGTTTTATCGTCGTACAATACCTTGGCTCGGTCGCTGACGTTTTAAAGTCAATTTCAATTTTACTTGTGCAGCGTTGATAAGGCCTTCCGGACTTATCGCGCACATAAGAAATATTGACTTTAAAACGTCAACGACCGAGCCAGTACCCGATTCGTCATTACCTATGCGTTTATAGATCTCGTTATGGATCTTACGGGTTGCCGCCATCTATCGTTTTTTGTACTCGCACGCCTTTAATTTTGGCCACTCTACTTTGCACTTTTCTAAATTCTTAATCTTTATAGCCTCGAGAACGAAAAACATCTTATCGCTTTCGTCTACTTTCTTCTTCACTTCAAAGCCGGCTGATTTCAAGCTCGCTAAGAACGAAGGAATTGAAGCGGCACCATTTTTCCCGTCGAATCTAGATTTTACTTCGGCTATCCATAAGATACCTTTTACTTTCAACACTCTACTCGCTTCTTCGATAAATTTGTGGTAGTCGGTTCCCATGAGCGAGAGTGAAAAAACGACAACGTCGATCGAATTTGATTCCAACGGCGTGTTTGCCATGTTACACGCGATGACAAACGGCGCACGCGCTGGCGTTTCTAAATCTAAACTATACATCTTTTTTGTTTTCCCGACTAATTTTGCGAGCTCTGCATCGCCACATCCAAAATCTGCAACGACGCAGTCGCTCGGTTTATGTTGAAGCCACTCGAAACATTTATGGACTGGGTTTTTTGGCCATTTCTTAACTTGTTCGCGAAATCCTTCATGGTACGCGTCAAACACGCCTGGATTATTCTTCACTAACTCTAACGCCGCATCACCTTTTGTCGTATATAGTTGTTCATTTAACATGCGAAAATGTCCCCCGGAAAGCTTTGCGCGCATTTTATCAATGAGACTTAACTTTATCTTCTTCGTCGTCGTTGTCGTTTTTATGATTGCAACGTCGTCTTTTTCTTTTTCTTTCTCGTTTTCTATTTCTTCTTTATCATCGTCGTCGTCGTCGTCGTCGTCGTCGTTAGAAGAAGCAGATAATTTCTTCGCCCGTTTCTTCGCACGTTCTTCGACATAATCCTTCGCCATCCTTTTCACGTCGACTTCGGTATTCTTCGCCTCATTCAGCGGCTCCACCTCCTCTTTCTCCTTCGTCTTCTTGAACTCTCTTCGTAACTTCCTCGCTCGATTCTTCTCCGCTTTCCGTCTCTGTTTCTCGCTCATATCCCCATCCCTATTATTAGTACTATTAGCAACAACAACTCGTTCGTCGTCATCACCGTCATCGTCGTCATCGAGCGCGTCTTTTTCGCATTCCGCTCGACCCCCATTTTTCTTCATCTTCGTTCTCTTCCTTTTCTCTGCAGCGCGTCTTCGTCGACCGAGTGTTCTCCCACTCGCTTTTCCTCGTCCATTCTCTTCCTCTTCTTCTTCTTCTTTTTCTCCAACTTTTCCTTGCCGTGGTAACGATTTAGTATCACGTTTCTTCTTCCTCAAATTCTTCTCTTCTTCTTCGTTGTTCTTCTTCTCAATAACGACTGCGCCGACATCTTCGTCTTCATCGTTTTCTCTCTTCTTCTTCGAAGCGATCTCAGTGGTTCGTGTTGCCCAACCATCTGGGACTGCCATGAACGAAGAGGGTTTATTAGGGGTAGAGTTCATGTTATTATTATTATTATTAGTGTTGTTATTAGTATTGTTATTATTAGTGTTATTGTTAGTCGCGTTTTCTCTGTTAGTTTTCCAAAAAGTTCTCCATCAGCAGAAATACTTATTGGAAGCTAGGGGGAGTAAACAGTAAAGAAGAGCGAGTGCTGTTGAGCGCGCATGAAAACGTGCATAAAAAACAACGACGCGAACTTTAATCAACGGCTCGCGCCTTTTTTTTTCACATCGCGAGTTCTAAGGCGACCAAGAGAGAGAGAGAGAGAGAGAGAGAGAGCTTACTCCGTCCATCAAGTGATCAATGAAATGTAAACATTCGAATTGAACGTTGTTCTATGAACGATGTTTGACTCAGCATAGCACGCGTGCGAATGAAAAGAGCGCGACATAGAAAAACACGCCTTCTTTTTTTACATCTCTCGAGCTCTAAGGCGACCAAGAGAGAGAGAGAGAGAGAGAGCTTACTCCGTCATCGAGTGATCACTGAAATGTAAACATTCGAATTGAACTATGTTTGACTCAGCATGTGCCATAAAAACGCACGCCTAAAATCGAACTTTAATTAACGCACATACACAGAGAACACACACACACTTACGATTACGAATGAACGTGTTAGAGAACGAGACCGTTCTAGTCACCGGCGGTGCTGGATACATCGGTTCGCACACCGTGCTCATGCTCCTCACTCACTGCAGAAAAGTGATCGTTTTGGATAACTTAAGGAACTCTTCGTTCGAATCTATCGAGCGCGTGAAACGAATATCGCGACAGCAGAGCGATAGAGTCGAATGCGTCTTGGGCGACGTACTCGATGAAAAAGTGCTAGAGGGGATATTCGCGAAGGAACGAATATTCGCGGTGATACATTTCGCCGGCTTGAAGGCCGTCGGTGAGAGCGTGATGGAGCCACTTTTGTATTACGAGAACAACGTCGTCGGTACCGCGAGTCTATTGAAGGCCATGGCGAACGCGAATTGTAAGAATATTATATTCTCGAGCAGTGCGACCGTGTATGGGGAACCGAAGACAGTGCCTTGTACGGAAGAGTTCGAGACGAGCGCTTTGAATCCGTACGGGAGGACGAAGTTGTTCATCGAACACGTGTTGACGGATTTATACGAGAGCGATAAGGAATGGAACGTGATGATCTTGAGGTATTTTAATCCAGTTGGTGCGCATGAATCCGGGGAGATCGGGGAGGATCCGAAAGGGATTCCGAATAACTTAATGCCGTTCGTGCAGCAAGTCGCCGTTGGGAGGAGAACAGAGTTATCCGTGTTCGGGACGGACTATAACACGAAAGACGGAACCGGGAGAAGGGATTACATACACGTCGTAGATTTGGCAAATGGACACGTCGCAGCCCTACAAAAGATCGCGAAAGAGCCTACGTGTGGGAAGATCATCGTAAACTTAGGAACTGGGAAGTCCACGAGCGTTCTTGAACTAGTAAGCGCGTTCGAGAAAGCGTCCGGGAAAAAGATACCCATGAAAATGGTCTCGAGACGCCCTGGAGACGCCGCCGAAGTATACGCAAAAACGGATTTAGCGTTCGAGGTCTTAGGTTGGAGAGCCGAGAAATCGATCGAGCAATGTTGCATAGATCAATGGAATTGGGCCTCTAAGAATCCTTTTGGATATTCGGGGAAAACTTTAGACGACGAGGACTCTTAGCACTTCTCTTTCTTCTTCTAAACCCATCATTGCAGCCGCGCGCGATATAAATAACGAAATATAAATAACAACAAGTAGATGTAAAAACAAAAACGTATCCGAGACAGAACCGAGCGCGCTTTTAAGAGCACGATTAATGACCCGAAATCGCGTACAGTCTCTTAATAATGTATTTATGACGATTTTCAGCGAAACGCAAAAACCAAATTTCTCCATTTTTTGATGGATTGATGAGATGAACAAATCGTTAGAACACCTAGTACAAATCGTTCAATTAAAC
>Ga0114998_10001656_pt1 | contig 17255 bp, 20 predicted proteins | sample ArcticOcean_MG_C_5_FD_87044 | JGI IMG/M metagenome (GOLD analysis project Ga0114998, IMG submission 87044) | Marine microbial communities from western Arctic Ocean - ArcticOcean_MG_CB4_138 | ecosystem: Environmental > Aquatic > Marine > Oceanic | place: Arctic Ocean: Canada Basin | collected...
AAATGACAGAAAACCTGCTAGATGCAAACAAGAGCCTTGAATTTATTGATACCTCAGCACAATATCTTGCCAACTACGTACAAGAAAACACATCATCATGAGACCGCTTTTGTTCAGCGAATATTGACTGTATTTCATATTGATTGGCAATGTTAATACTGTTTGCTTATCTGTCTTTGTTAAAGATAAATTTAGGCTTAAAGATATAAGCCATCGAAGGCTGGGCGCGGCCCTACAAAGCCCATGTCACCAATAATGATACCCCATAACTGCGGCAATTCATCTAAACTAGTTTTACGCAAAAAACTGCCAATAGGCGTTAAATACTGTGCGGGGTCGTTAAATAAATAGGCTGCCACGGCTGACGTGTCAATTCGCATAGAGCGAAACTTGGGCATCTTAAAAAGCTTGTTATGTTGACCAACAGGGCCAGACCAATAAAGCACAGGGCCAACTGAGGTTAAGCGAACAGCTAGCCAAACAAACACAAATGGCATCAAAAGGATGCTAGCAGCGACAAGGCCAAGGGTAAGATCAAACAAACGTTTCATTGGAATGCACGGTAAAAAAATTACATGTATTTTAACAGACCATTTGGCTGTTTGATAAACGGTATTAGCGGGCCTCAATTGAGGATAAATATTGATTCTTTTGTGAAAAAATAAAGCTATATATGTTGTAGGGTTAGAATTGTTTCAACTATAATTAAATAGACCTTATCTACTTCAGCCTTACACCTGGCCTGTCGTCTGGGGAACCAATAAACTCAACCCCAGCATCCTGAAGACTATTCTTAATTAATTCTATAACCCTCATTTGACCTGAGGGAACTCCTGTAACAGATTCAAACCTCCGAATTGTTGCTACACCTACACCTGCAGCCTCAGCTAATTCATCAGCAGACCATTTTATTAACGCTCTAGCTGCTCTTATTTGCTCACTTGTAATCAATATATTTACAATCCTTTTTGATTTGAATACAATCAATTTAGAATGCAATCCAATAAGTTTCTTATATGAAAAATACTATATCACGAAATGCTTTACAAGAAACAATAGCGCGAATTGAGGGAGTATACGCCCCCAACAACAATTCGGGCCTACAGAAAAAACTTTGAGAGGTTTATCGAGTTTTGTGAAGGCAAAGGAACAAGCGCCCTCCCCTTAAACCAAGTCGTAGTAGCAAACTTCATTAAGCCCCTCAGCGATACCCAACTAAAATCGGCGAGCATCCGTATCGCAGTCGCCTCAATCTCGGCAATTCACAGACTGAAACAGGAGCAAGATCCTACAACGCACCCTGATGTGAAAATTGAACTGCGCAGGATGCACAGGAACCTAGGCCGAGGATGCAAACAGGCAGCTGGTATTGATGCAGAATTACTAAGCAGGATGGTAAAGAGTACCGGCAATACCCTAAAAGGGATCAGGAATCGCGCCCTACTACTCACTGCCTACGATAGCATGTGTAGACGTAGCGAATTGGTGTCACTCAAGGTAAATGACCTCATCATCGATCAGGAAAATAAGTCCATAAAAATCAAACTGAAGCGAAGTAAGGCAGACCAGGATGGTTTGGGAAAATGGCTTTACCTAAGTAAAAGCTCACAAGCTGCCCTGATAGACTGGATTAAGGCATCAGGGATTTTAGATGGGATGCTATTTAGAGGAGTCACCAGAGATGAGAAAATAACAGAGGGATTGAGTGCCACCCAGATTAATCGCATCTACAAACTTATAGCCAAGAAATCTAAGGTTGATGCATCTATCATCAAACACATCAGCGGAAACTCAATGAGGGTCGGGGCTGCACAGGATCTGTTAAAGTCCGGGGCTAGTTTACCGATGATGATGCAACGAGGAAGGCGGTCAAAGGCAGGTACCGTGATGCGCTACCTAGAAAATACATCAGAGATTTATACAAATAATCCCAGAAGTCAGCGTGAGTGGACTGCCTTTTAAATACTAGCGACTAAAAAATAAACAAAAGAACATATAGGCCCAACACAACCTGATCAATAAGTTTACGCCGGGCTTGGAGTGTATAAGGAAGTAATTTTAACTGTGATAGGAATGTACGCGCCTTAAGTAGACCAGACAGCCTTACCAAATAAGGATCGGGGTTGATGCCTATAACCACATCACATATCTTTGAGACTTCGTCACGGTACCAACCGTCATTACTCTTGCGGATCCTATATAGGATTGCCCGAATGCCTGAGTTGGCACCAATCACATTATTTGCATGCTGACGGTACATCAGGGAGGGAACAGGATCTATTAACCACTTACGCTGATGAGCTCGGCATATCGCGTAGATAAGCCAGTCATGCATCAAGACATTTTTAGCTGGACTCTTTGAAGATTGAAGTTCTTCACGAAGTTTATTTAAAAGCCACGGGGTCATTAAGACTGAGCACCCCGGCCCTGCTGCCTCAAAAATAAAATCATGTGACTTTTGCGCTTGAGATTTACAAATTAATTTCTTTGATCCATCAGGCCAAAATGCCATTACATTAGATGACACGCACTCAGCGTTCTCGGATTTAATTAGCGCCACATGACGAGATAACTTATCGAGATTCCAAATATCGTCCTGATCAGCAAATGCTACATAATCAAAACCACTAGTATCGACATCAGAAACAAGTCGGTAAAAGTTTTTACCTGAACTTCCACTTTTCACCCGATCAAGCAACACTACACGGCAATCATTTTCAGCCCGATTTTTTAAATACTCAAAACTACCGTCTGATGACAAGTCATCAGAAATATTAATGGTGATATCAACATTTAGCTGACCGAGGATGCTATCAAGCTGATCAGCAATCCATTGGACGCCGTTATAACTTGCCATCAGGATTAATATTTTTACACGATACTGTTTCAAAAAACTTACCACATAGACTTTAATAAAACTGATAAACGAATGCGTACAAATCTAAAACACAAACAAAAAATAAGGTTCCAGCGAAAAAGAAACTTCTTTAAAGGAGAATTTTGACTTTTAAAACCTGTAACATTGCCAAGATGTCTACGATATAAGAGTAGTTGCTTAGGTAGAAAAAATACCTTTCCCGTTAATTCGGCCATAGAACCCAACCAAATGTCATGCATAGCAATACCAGAGGGGATAGGCAGCGCATAAAACAAAAGTTCTTTGCGAAAAGCCATGCAACAGCCTACATATTTATTCTTATATAGATTATAAAAAAAACCTGACCTAGATTTTATTTTAAAAAATAATGAATCACACAAAATATTTAAGTGCGAATCAGTAACAACACAATCGGTAACAACCATCTGATTCAACGAAAGTTGATTTATACATTCAGTCACTTTTCCAGGCAACCAGACATCATCCTGATCGCTTAAAAATATAAATTCACCTTTCGCAGCTTTTAGGGCTCGTTCGAAGTTTTTAACAACTCCTACATTTTTAGTTCCAACAATAACCCTAATCCTGTTATCTTTTATAGAGCTAATTATCTCAATTGTTTTATCAGTTGATCCATCATCAGAGACAATTAGCTCATCATTTGGGTTTAATTGTTCAAGTATTGAATAAATCTGTTGATCTATATAAGGGCTAGCGTTATATGTAGTCATACAAACTGAAATCATAATAATAGACTAATTTATTTCAATAATTTCAAGCTGAGGCAAAGGGAACACTAGAGTCATTCCTGAAAAATTTTTATTAGCGATAAAAAATTGCTTAAAATGCCAAGGTAAAACTATCAAGTAGTCTGGTTTTTTTATCATCAATTCACTTTCAGGAATAATAGGCAACCAAGTTCCTGGAGTATAACAACCAAACTTTTCAGCATTAACTTCGCCCACAAATTCGACTTCTTTAGTTGTTAGATTACAGTATTGAAGCAACACATTACCTTTAGTGGAGGCTCCTAATACAGAAATGGTTTTATTATTTGCATGAGCTGTTTTAATAAAATCCAAAAGTTCTCTTTTAGTTTTAATAACACGCTCAGCAAATTCTTTATATGGAATCAAAGTATCCAAACCTTTTGCGAACTCTTCATCCAATATTTCTTGTACGATTGGATTTACTGGGATATCACCATTTTCTTTAGCTGCCGTCACAGAGAAACTGCCTCCGTTAACATCGTTAAATTCAACATCAAGTATTCTGAATCCTACTTTATCAGCCATCCATTTTATTTGGCGAAGTGCATAGAACTCTAAATGCTCATGGCAGACAGTATCGTAAGAGTTTGTATTAAGCATAGTGGGCATGTAGCTTTGCTCAAAAACCCAAACACCATCTTCCGCAAGCACATCATACACTTGCTGCATAAACCCCATTGGATCTTCAAGGTCGTAAAACATTGAAAATGACGTAATTACTTTTGCTTTTTTCTGTGGAAATTTTTCTTTTATTAATGCAGCACTAAAAAAATCAGGTATAAGTTGTATATGTTTTGGATAATAACTGTGAAATTTAATTCCAGTTGGATCAACACCGACTAGTATTGGTTCTGAACATGGATAAGCCTGTAATGTTGTGCTGTCATTACTGCCTATATCAATAACCAAATCACCATGTTTCAAATCAACTAACTTTAAAATTCGATCAACTTTACTATTCAGGTGGGCTACCATACTAGCATTCAGACCAGAACGATAACCATAGTTTTCACCATACATCTCGCCTAGATCATAAGAGTGCTCCATCTGTAGCAGTCCACAACCATTTGAATCAACTACACACTTTACCAACCGAAGAGGCCCAGTTGTTACTTTTTCTTTTCTATCTCGAGGAAAAACACCAGTAAGCATTTGCTCGCCCAAGTCTAAAACACACTCTAGATTGGTATTACCACAAATTCTACATTTTTCAATTTTTTTATACATCTTAAGACCTTTGCTAACTTTTATTTTTCATGAGTGAATGCATATCTGCATCCACCATCATTCTAACTAACTCGTTAAAGCTTACCTCAGGCTGCCAACCTAAGCGATTTTTTGCTTTTGAAGCATCCCCTACCAAAACAGAATGTTCAGAAGTCCTATATACTGAGGCCTCTTCACGCACATAATCCTTAAAATTCAAGCCCAAATAACTGAATGCTGACTCACAAAACTGACGAACTGTATGTGTCACACCTGTAGCTACAATATAATCATCAGGTTTTTCATGCTGCAACATAAGCCACATTGCGTTCACAGTATCACCAGCAAACCCCCAATCCCTAATAGAGTCCATATTACCTAAAGGCAACTCTCTTGATAGACCAAGCTTTATTTTGGCTGCAGCATCAGTGATTCTTCTTGTAACAAAACGTAAATCACGCCGTGGGCTTTCATGATTAAACAAAATAGCAGAGCATGCAAAAATATTGTAACGCTCACGATAAATTTTTATCATGGAATCAGCATACAGCTTAGCAGCACCATATGGGCTTCTTGGCTGACATGGGGTAAGTTCATTTTGTGGGCTTATAAGCGCCTCTCCAAATACCTCACGGCTTGATGCCTGACAAAACTTTATTTTAGTATCAACAGAACGTATGGCCTCTAATAATTTTGCTACAGCCAAGCCATTTATTTCTGCAATCTCTATAGGATTGTCGAACATGCCTGAACCTGATGAAAATGCGGCAAAATTATATATTTCTGATGGAGCATATTCTTTTACAATATTTATGATTTCCATCTGATTTAAGAAATCCCACTCTAATAAGGTGACTCTCTCAAATAAAGATGAATTCATTTTATTTCTAGCATTGTCTATGCTTCGAACCACACCAATCACAGTATAGTTTTTGGAAATTAAAAGTTCAGCAATATATGATCCATCTTGCCCAGATATTCCCGTGACTAATGCGATTTTATTCAATTTTAAACACCAACTATGCTGGCCGCCCAGCGACTTATAAAATTTTGATACTTACTGTTGTTGAGACTATACATTGCCATTTTCATCGATCTATTAATTAATGCACAATAAATTGAGGCTACAACATTCATTAACTGAGCAGGAAATAAGGCGATAACCAAATAAAAAAAGCTACCTAACAAATTTATTTGAGGCGCCAAGAACAATTTAAACTCTTTATATGTATAGGCTCCTGATGCACGATAAAAAACTAGTCTTTTTAGTTTTTTCAAAAAACTATTCGAGCAAACAGCAGATTTTGATTCTGTAGAGTAGCCTTCAAATGACCATATTAAATTAGGCCATTTTATCAACCAAATTTCCAGTCCTCTCGGGGTCCACATTGCATTTCCGTATCTAATTTTGACTAGAGGATCGGCAATCAGAGTAATATTTTTTAGCTGAGGTTGCTGAAAAATGACACCCACATGAATAAATAAACTTCCATAAAAATTTACACGCTCTCTGGATAGCCAGAGATCCCTCTTTATAATAACGCAACCAATAAAAGAGAGGCCATGCCCAGCTTCTCTCATAAACTTATCGCTCTCATATGCTTTATAAGTTTGATTCGAATCTAACTTAATAAGTTTTTCATCTAATATTTTAGAACAGTCTCGATTAGCAACTTCAGCATTAATCACAACCAAATCGTTTAAGCCGTCTAATCTTGGCAATATTTTATTAATTGCATTTGGTTTAACCAAATCATCATCTGTCAATAACCAACAATACTCACCTTTAGCATAAACCACCGCTTTATCGTAATCTCTATCAATTCCTGAATTTTCCAACTCACGGTAATAACGTATCCTTGGATATTGAGAAACATATTTACCCATCACCTCTGAGGTGTTATCTGGAGAAGCGCCATCAACAACTATTAACTCAATATTAGATTGCAGTTGCGGCAAAATCGAATCTAAAGTTTCGCTAATAAAAGCACCTCTATTAAAAGTTGCAATGCAGATTGTTAACTTGTAATCAGTCATAATTTTATTTTGCATAAAAATGATTTAAAGAAAACATATATGGGTTTTAAAATTACAAATAACCAGCAAGGAAACATCGAATAGCAAAAGCGCCTCCGAGTTGCTTCCCAAGAAGAGTCACAATAAGTCATATGCACAAGCTTATCCAATAATTGTATATTTTCAATCTCTGGATTTTTTTTGCACAGAACTTTAGCCGAAACAAAAGAAGCCAATCCAAATTCGTTTCTAATAACTCGCCTAATATAAAAAGCTTCTAAAGTCGCACTTCCAAAAAAACTTTCAGCTAGATTATGGTACCCCTCTATAGCGATTCTAAATCGATCAACAATCCCCTTATCTGCAAATGAATCATTCCCTCCTCGCTGATCGAGCCATATTTCCGGTACATAGCAAACTTCTAATCCCTTAGGTATCAGAGCAAAAAAACGTGCGACATGGCCCCAACAACTTCTATTAAATGCTTCGGGTAATTCACCGTTAGACCACTTATCTCTGCGCACAATCAATCCACTCATGAAACTAAAAAATGCTTCCGTAGTCACAGCACGCTCGAACCAATCTAGCCGCTCACTTTCGTTTGCAAGGTTTGCAGTAAATTGTCGGTCAGGTTGCAATACCGGATGCTCAGATAAAACAACCATTTCTTTGCTACAAAGAGTGTGCTTACAAATGTAAACATCATTTTTATACTTTATCCATTCAAGCGCTCGTTCAATCGCTCTCGGCCGCATCACATCATCGCCACTAAAAAGCCAACAATATTTACCTTTTGCAAATCCCACACATTTCGCCATATCGACATCTATACCACCACGCACTTCTGATCTGTAGTAATGTAAATTAGGCCAATTATTAATATAATTTTCTAGCAAAGTATGCGTCCAGTCCAAAGAGCCTCCATCGTAAACCACCACTTCAATCTTCCGAGTCGTCTGAGGTAGAATGGAATCTAGAGCCTGCCCAAGAAAGTCTGCACAGTTATATACTGGTATACAAATTGTTAAATCTATATTCATATCGTTATTTCTTTAATAAAGCTTCATACAATTTATAGTGCTCAGCTGCAATATTTATCCATTCACAAGTGTCAATTTCACTATCTTTTTTTCTGTATTTTCCTGCATAAGTATTGAGAGCTGATTTCATCTCTTGGATATTGTCAATTCTCGAATAATACACATTATTTTTTTTATCAAATCCACTAGAAGACTTTGATGTAGTTAATACAAAAGCTTTTTGCAATACCGCAGTATGAATAGAAGTGTTCCACTCACCACCGCCCGCTCTAAAAGGCAGAATCACAGCATCAGAAACCGACAGCAATGATGCAACATCTCGCGGTGCAAGAAATCCTGTGAATGTTACCTTACCAGCCCAAGGAAACTCATCGGCACGCTCTAAAATCTTTTGACTGTATTCATTGTCGTTTTCAAGCTGTCCGACAATCACAATTTGATCCAACTCCGGATTAGCAATGTCAAATAGAAGCTCCACACCCTTGCTCGCATATATAAAACCAAAAAAAACAATTAATCTTTTTTGCTGCTTAATATATTTTCTTTTAATTTCAACTTGGTTTTTTTTAGTTAACTCTATGGGAGGGATAGACGAGGCATTACGTATAAAGAGAAATTTTTTATTTTTGAAGATCCAGTGTAATTTAGGAGGAAATTGTTTTTTATACTCTGGTCGAACCACTACTAATCCACCTGGAACAATTGCTTTGAGTAACAACTTAGCACTATGAGAATGTGTATAAATTTCGTGCCAGGTTTGAACAACTTTCTTTCTCATCAGAAAAGCAATCAATGGTAGAAGCCACGACAACAGTTCACCTTTGTACCCTTGAGTCGGGTATTGTATATGAACAATATCCGACGAACTTATCCACAGTATTTTTACTGCCTTTAGTAGCTCAGACATCCTCCAATCACGCATAACAGGAAATAGTTGTACTTCATCTGCCACATCATGCTGAGGCGCTCCAATACTTGTTAAAATACTAACTCTAATACCTCCATAGGCAGCAATTGCTTTAACCAAACTATGTGTATAGTCGCCGACGCCACAAATTAACGGCGGGTAAGACCCTGTAATAATTAACAGTTTCACTATTAACCTATTTTTTGAAATACTAGCCAGCCAAATGTATATTTCTTTCCTGCACAATCTATAGGGGGTTCTTGACTTTCATAGTGAAGTTCACCTACAGGTTTCAGCCCAAAGCCAGCAGCCTGCTCAATAAAATCAACCACATCATGCTTAGAAAAAATCAACCAGTCCATCCCGAAAAATTTAGTTCCTATTGTATCTATTTTCTCAGGCCAATAATCAAAGGAGGCAATAAAATATCCTCCTGCTTGCAAAAGACGTGACATCTCTTTTAGCAAGGATTGTGGATCAAACCCATGCTCAATTACAGAAATTGAAGTAATCGCTTTAAATGCTCCGCTTTCAAACGGAGTGTGCATGAAGTTTGTCATTTCATATTTAATTAAACCCTGACCAGGCATTTCTTTGAGATCAGGATTCAAGTCTGCCCCTGTCAAATTGGAATATCCAGATTTATGTAGAGCAGCAATTATCTCAGAGGCATAACAACCAATATCCAATATCGGTTCAGTTTTCTTTACATTCTGCTCAATAAAATTGAGAGTCTTTAGTACATCCCAACTTTTGACATAATCGCCCATCACTATGCCATTTATCAAATGCAGTCGACGAAGAAAAGAACGAAATGGCGATTCCAAAGACGAAACGCCTTTATTTATCATTTCTTGCCGAGAATTTTCAATTTGAAATTTATTTTTCAAAACCTCCATCACCATCTTTTATATCCTTAATAAATGTAAATTCAAACAAATGTAACGGTAGCACATTAGATTTCCAAAGCGCGGAAGACTGCGTTAAGAAAGTTCAGCCAATAAGTCTAGATGTACCGTCTCGAGATTCAGCAAACACCAATAATCCAATATAATTATTACTCATCACAAACATCTTAAAACCATCCATTACAACTAGCTGTTTATGATTCAAATCAAAAACACGTCCCCACTGTTTTGAAGGCGAAATAGCTGCATTATTAGAATAACTAATAAGCTTTACTACCATATTAGTTAATATCCTATTTTTTTATCAAACCTTTTATTAGACTAAAAAAACCCATAATTTCCTTCAAGATTAATAATTTTCGACAAGTTTAAACCATATGTCTTGCAGGCTAAAAGTAACACCTTTGTGGCCAGCCAACCCTTCCTGTAAGTCTGTTTGTGCATTGATTTCATATCCATAATCAAGAAAACGCTCTAGGAGCTGCTTAGTTGTAGTCGAGTTTTGCTCTAGCCACCAAGAGTTAAACTCGCAAAAAATATTCTTAACTCGCTTTTCTTTTATCAAACGTTCCATTCCATCTAATACATTTGGCTCATAACCCTCCACATCCATTTTTAACAATTTAATTTCATCAACGCCCATTAATGGCTCAAAATTATCTAATGTAACTACTGGAATTCTAATTGCTACAAAGTCTGCATCACTTTGCATTATGCTAGGGGAATGTAAATATTCGGTATTTGGCATATAAAGGTCTACCGTACCTTCAGTTTGACCTATAGCAGCTTTAACTAAGACAACATTCTTGACATCAGAATCGATAATCATTTTTTCAATGATGCTATTTGCCACTGGGCTAGGTTCAAAAGCAAATACTTTACCAGTTTCTCCAACAATAGAAGCGCCTAATGTAGTGTAATGTCCAAAACTAGCACCCACATCAATAAAAACATCACCTTCTGTAACACATTGCTTAAACCAACTTGTTTGAATTGGCTCATACGAGCCAAAGAACATTTGTCTCTGTATTCCTTCTCGAATGTCTAACGTCATAGCTGTTTGGTTAACAATAGCTTTTACTTTCCCTTTTGTTATATTCCCAATTAAATTACAAATATGGCTTTTACCAAAAAAAACATTACTGACTAAATTTTGACAAAATGTTTTTGATCCTTTTTTCACTTTGACCTCGTCTTCCAATTGATTAGAAGTAATGCAGCTCCATAAATAGAGAGCCATACCTTTTTAATTGGGTTGGAAATGATGTCGTTGCGTACATAAACGTCATTGGGATAAGCGCGCCGCCATAAAAAGTACCCCTTTTCTTTCATGTATTTTAAGTAATAATTATCACTAAATAAGTTTTCAATAATCATTACTTTTGGGCCATACTTAGAAATATCCAAACCATCTAGCACTTCAAGCTCCCACCCTTCAACATCCACTGACACTATATCTATCTCTTTCACATCTGGCGCATGCGTTTCCAAGATAGTATCTAACCTACGTAATTGAACAGTAATCTTCTTTGAATTTATGTCCTTCTTTAGATTGGAGTACGACTCTTTAATACCAAGCGAAGAAAATGACTCATATGAAACCTTCCCACCAAGATAGTCTGCTCCTTGAGAGTCTACAACAAAAAATTCAACATCATCTTGATCATGATCACCACATGCGTATTGTAAAACTTCATACCCTTTTTCTTGATGCAGTTTACAAAAGTCAGGGTTTGGTTCTATAGCAATGATGTTCCAATTATTTTCTCTAAAGTGCATACTCATAGACAAGTACTCAGGACCCGCCGCACCAACTTCAACAAATGTTCCAGTATATGAATATTCAGGGAAGAATGCGCTTCTAATGCATTTATCAAGCTCTTTTTCACCATAAAAATTCTTCAAAAAAATCTCCTATTCAAAAATATTTTTAACCCAAAATCTTTTTCTTTAATGCTATCAAGTAAAGCTCTTCTTACACTTGGAGATGATAAAAATAACAGTAGCACTGCTATCAATCCAATAAAGATTGCAATAAGGATATTTATCATATGTGACATACCTAACTCACGTATCCATCCACCCAAAATAGACAATACTAATATAGAAGAGACCAGTGGTAAAAGAACATCCCACATCAACCACTTCAGTCCAATCTCTTTGAGCATAAGCCTATAAGTTAAAAATGAACCCATAAACAGGTAGATGCTATTCATAATAACCCAAGAATAAGCACCTCCTATAGACCCAAACTTTTGAGCAAGAAAAATTGTCATTGGTACAGTGACTACAATTAATATTAAACATATCTTAAATGACAAGCGGACTGCACCATATGCCAGCTGTAAGGCATATGGGAAAATCATAACCCCATTAATCGCGGACCCTATTAGAAGTAAACGAGCAATAGGAGCAACTTCCGCTGCTAGACTTTTATTTCCTGTCCATATATACAGGATATCTTCTGCAAATACACCAATCAGCACTGCAAGAGGAAATAATATGGAAGTTAATAAACGGGTGATTAATCTATACAAGTTCATCAGCACCGCTGTATCCTCTTTTGCTACAAGAGAGGTAAAGCGTGGGTATACCACAGTGAAAATTGGGGTAAGCAAAACATAAAGGCCGCTTGCTACAACCCAAGCCAAACTATATTTTCCAAAATCCTCTAAACTTAGTAACCGGCTAAGTAACACTTTATCTATTTGCATTAAGACAGCGGCAGCAACTGCAAGAGCACCCATACCAGCAGAAAACCGCCAAATCCTGATTAAACTATCGACACTAAATTGGCTACGCTTATCACCTAAGTACATTTCACGCCATGTTATAAATCTCAGCGCAATCACTGACACAATCCCAACACTTGCCTGCCATATAAAAAAAGCTTCAATAGTTGGAGAAATAAACGCAAGTACACAAATAGCGCCGAAACTAGAAATCGTTGCTACAATGGACCCAAAAGCACTGAGTAACGCTATTTTCTGCAGTCCCATTAATGCGCCACCATAAAGACCTCCTGGCCAGCGACTAGCAATGCTTAATCCCATGAGCGTTATGGCATTTACAACTGTAGACTCGGTGAGATGTTCGGGTTGTAACCAATATTTAGCAACTAATGGCGCTAGTGTAAACACTATAAGCGCAATTACTACAGCCATCACCCAATACACCACGGCAAGAGAATGCAAAAGATTTCTTGCTTCTTGCATGTCTCCTGTAGCAGAGCATCGTGCAACTTCACGATTAAGTGTTGAAGATAAACCTAAGTCCAAAATTTGTAACAAAATTTGTGTTGTTACAAAAAATCCGATTAAACCATAAGACTCTGTGCCTAAGTACTTTATGTATAAGGGCACCATTGCTATATTTAGCAACGTCGTCCAAATTGAACTCACAAACCCATACGAGAAATTCCGTTTTAAACTCACTTCAAATTACTCATGGTGATCGTACGCACTAAAACCATGGTGTTTTACTAGCTCATCGCGCTGTGCTGATTTATAATCCTCTCTCACCATCTCAGAAACTAACTCTTGAAAAGTAATCTTTGGAACCCATCCAAGCTTTTGTTTAGCTTTAGTAGGGTCACCCAATAAAGTTTCTACTTCAGTTGGTCTAAAATACCGTTCATCTACTTGAACAATACATTTGTCGTGCCAATAGCCTTTTTCATCAATACCGGCACCTTCCCAGTTAATCCTCATTTCTGACTCTTTTGCAGCAGCATTTACAAAATCCCTAACACTAAACTGAATGCCCGTTGCAATTACGAAATCTTCTGGTGTATCTTGTTGCAACATTAACCATTGCATTTCCACGTAGTCTTTTGCATGGCCCCAATCTCTCAATGCATTCAAATTACCTAGATACAAGCAGTCTTGTAGACCCAGTTTAATTCTAGCTAAGGCGCGAGTTATTTTACGCGTTACAAAGGTTTCGCCGCGTATCGGACTTTCATGATTAAACAAAATACCATTACAAGCATACATTCCATACGCTTCTCGATAATTCACGGTAATCCAATAAGCGTAAAGTTTTGCTACGGCATACGGGCTTCGAGGATAAAAAGGCGTTGTTTCTTTTTGTGGTGTTTCCTGCACCAATCCGTAAAGTTCAGATGTAGAGGCTTGATAAAATTTAGTTTTCTTTTCCAAGCCTAATATACGAATGGCTTCTAAAATGCGCAAAGTACCTATTCCATCAGCATTAGCAACATATTCAGGGGTATCAAAACTTATTGCAACATGGCTCATCGCAGCGAGGTTATATATTTCATCAGGCTGAACTTGCTGAATTATACGAATTAGATTCGTTGAATCAGTTAAGTCCCCATAGTGCAAAAATAATTTCACATCATTTTCATGAGCATCATGATACAAATGATCAATTCTATCTGTATTAAATAAAGAAGAGCGTCTTCTCAAACCATGTACAATATAGCCTTTATTTAATAAAAACTCAGCAAGATATGCGCCATCTTGACCAGTAATCCCTGTAATTAATGCCACTTTATTCATACACTTTGTCTCTAAAATATTTTTCAATATTTAAAATAATTAGTTTTTTATTCTGCCATACTGGTCATTGAACCGAACAATATCATCCTCACCTACATACTCACCACATTGCACTTCAATTATCGCTAATGGTTTTTCACTTTTGTTTTCTAGTCGGTGCTTTTGGGTCTTTGGTATATACGTTGATTCATTCTCTTGCAAAGTCAATTCAACGTCATTGCTCGTAACCGTCGCGATACCAGATACCACTACCCAATGCTCTGATCGATGCTGATGCATTTGCATTGAAAGCTTTGCTCCAGGATTGACGACGATACGTTTGATTTTAAAATTTGGGCCTTCTTCTAAAACGGTATATGCTCCCCATGGGCGATAGACTGTTAGATGAACTTCTGTCAGTTCAGATTTGTGTGCTTTCACACGAGCGACTAAAGTTTTGATTTCTTCCGTTCTACTTCTATCGCAGACTAGCGTTGCATCCGCCGTTTGCACAACGACAATGTTATCTAAACCAGCCGTTGCTAGCATGCTTGTTTGACTCCACAGGAGGCTGTTTGTCGTATCTTGGGCAAATACATCGCCGTGCATGACATTATTGTCCGCATCTTTGGCTTGCTTTTGATAAATAGAATCCCAGTTGCCTAAATCACTCCAAGCCATATCAACTGGAACAACAGCAATTTTGTCGGCTTTTTCAGCTAGGCCATAATCTATAGAAATATTGGTGAAATTTGCATAGGTTTGAGCAAAGTTTTCTGCTGTCATTAGACTTAATTGGTTTGCCGTTTCAGGTTGATATTGTTCTAACAATTGCATAAAGACGTTAGCTTTAAACACAAACATACCGCTATTCCATAAGTAGCCGTCTTCGACATATTGTATAGCTGTCTCGATTTCAGGCTTTTCTATAAACTGTGCCACTTCAAACACGGGCATAACACCATCTGATATCTGTTTGCTCGTTTTGATATAGCCATAGCCTGTTGCAGGGGTGTCTGGCTTAATCCCTAGCAACGCTAAATAACCATCTGTTGCTATTTTTTCTGCCGTTTCCCATGCGCCGATAAATGCAGCTTCATTATCAATAGCATGGTCAGAAGCAAATACACCAATAATGGCATTTTTATCTTTAGCTTGAATCTCACGCACAGCCCAAGCAATAGCAGGCAATGTGTTTCTTGCACAAGGCTCAGCCAATACATTCGCAACTGCACTAGGCGCGACTTCTGCCAGCTGACCTTTTACTTCAAACTTATGATCTTCATGCGTGACAGTATAAAGATGGGACGGGGCAATGTGATGACTTAAGCGCAACGCCGTTTGTTGTAACAATGTCTGCTCGCCATTCAAGGCCAAGAGCTGCTTTGGTCTAAGTGTTCGAGATAAGGGCCAAAGCCTTGTACCAGAGCCACCACACAGGATGACGGCATAACAATGGTGGGTAGATTGCATGCTAATCCCCGTTATCGAACATAAGATACATCTGCTTAACGCTCATCCTTGTTGCTTCCAGCTCATCCTTGAGTGAATTAATTTCATCCTACAGGGCCTCGTGCTCTGCTAGCTTTTGCCCCAGGAAGTCAATTGTGATCGAAGATTTTGTCTTAAGGCACTCGGGCGTCATAATATAGGTATATCCAACCTATTGATACCCGTAAACTTGGCAATGTCGCGTAATTGCCGCTTAGTTGGGCGCCCTGCGTCACGTTCTCTCAGCGCATGTTCGGCGGCATTCGTGGCCTTTAGATTTTCGCGTTTAGTTTTACTTTCTCTAGCTTCCTTGTACAGCATTGCGGTTTCTGGTGCGCTGCGTCTGGCATTTGATAAACCTGTGACTTCTGATGCAGGGGTCATACAAATTGTTCTGCTGTTGCTAATGTTTTCGCTTGCTGGTCTTTGACAGATAATATTGGTTCAACATCAAGTGGCCACTTTATAGCGATATCCGGGTCACTCCAAATAATGCTGCGTTCAAATTCTGGCGCATAATAATTGGTCGTCTTGTATAAAAACTCTGCAGTATCCGAGAGCACCAAAAAACCATGCGCAAAACCCTCAGGCACCCATAGTTGTTTATTATTATCGGCAGATAAGACTTCACCCACCCACCTGCCAAAGGTAGGGGAGCCTTTGCGAATATCCACCGCCACGTCGAACACTTCACCCTGCACCACGCGCACCAACTTGCCCTGAGGTTGTTGAATTTGGTAGTGCAAACCTCGCAATACATTTTTAGCTGACTTACTGTGATTATCCTGCACAAACTTAACTTGCCTGCCGATAGCCGCTTCAAACTTCGCATGGTTAAAGCTTTCAAAAAAGAAGCCACGCTCATCATCAAACACTTTAGGCTCTATTAGAAGCACATCTGGAATGGCTGTCGGGGTGATATTCAAGGCCGAACCCCTTCTTTCAGCAGGCGCTGTAAGTATTGTCCGTAGCCATTTTTAGAAAGTGGCTGCGCCAATTTTTCCAATTGCTCGGCGTTAATAAAGCCATTGCGGTAGGCGATTTCTTCAGGACAAGCCACTTTTAAGCCCTGCCGACGCTCGATGGTCTGAATGAAATTACTCGCATCAATTAAGCTCTCATGGGTGCCAGTATCTAGCCAAGCATAGCCGCGACCCATGACCTCTACTGTGAGCTGTTGGCGCTCAAGGTAGGTGCGGTTTAGGTCAGTAATTTCTAGCTCACCACGAGCAGATGGCTTAAGGTTGGCGGCCATCTCTACCACCTGGTTGTCATAAAAATACAGGCCCGTCACCGCATAGTTGCTCTTAGGGATTGTAGGCTTTTCTTCCAAAGTGGTCGCCCTGCCTTGCTTATCAAAACTTACCACACCATAGCGCTCAGGGTCTTGCACGTGATAGGCAAACACCGTTGCGCCCTGCTCCTGCGTCACGGCCTTTTCAAGTTGGGGTTGCAAATCATGGCCATAAAAAATATTATCGCCCAGCACTAAGGCACTAGGGTCGTTGCCAATAAAATCTTTACCAATAATAAACGC
>Ga0114998_10001670_pt1 | contig 17108 bp, 12 predicted proteins | sample ArcticOcean_MG_C_5_FD_87044 | JGI IMG/M metagenome (GOLD analysis project Ga0114998, IMG submission 87044) | Marine microbial communities from western Arctic Ocean - ArcticOcean_MG_CB4_138 | ecosystem: Environmental > Aquatic > Marine > Oceanic | place: Arctic Ocean: Canada Basin | collected...
CTGCCCCAGGTTCCACGTTCTCTTCGCCTAATATTCTGTGGGCAGGGAAATTGTCCCTTATTCGTTTTACTATAACGTCTTGCACTTGTCCATCATACACGGTTAATAAATCTCTCGTGTTTTCTTTTGTTTTAACGATATCTGCGCCTTCAGAGCCGAATTTTCGCATAATTTGCCCACCCTCATGCGCTGCATCGATGGCTACTTCGAGAAAACGAGTGAACTCGAACGTTTTATAGTCCCAAACATCATCACCATCAAATTCTCCTAAATTTGATGATGAAGAAACTATTACTATTTTATTTTGTATTATTTTTGTTTTTGACGTTCTATGAAACTTTCTATTGGCACGACGACTTCTATGACATACGGAATTGAAGGAAGGAAAAGTAGTAACATACGCGCGAGACATATTTGTTTCGTTGTATAAATACTACAACTGTTATTTACACTGCTGTATTATTGAAGTATTTGTTTTCCTTTCTTTTTCTGTTTTATTTATTCTATTATTTATTATTTATTTATTTTCTGATATTTAAATTTAAAGATATTTCATAATATATTCCCCATACATCTAAACTTATTTCAGCTGCATGGCATGATTTTCACATTTTGCGCACAAGATTATTTTATATATATGTTGAGATCAATTAGTATATTAATTAATTAATTAATTTTCAAATATTTTATTTAAATATTCTATTTTGTTATTTTGTTCTTTTGATCTAATCCCGAATTAAAATTGAACAAATCTGATAATTAAATGCAATATGAAATATATATATAAATAACATCTAATTAATACTCATTAATGACATGTGTAGATGGCCGGGAAATTATAAAATTATTTATTTTTAATAATTATTTTAATAATTATTTTTAAATGCATATCAAGTCTATTTTCCTCATTTAAAAGGGAAGAGTAATTCATATAAATCAAATAATTAAAATTAATCATGAGTTAGTATAAATATTGGGGAATAAATATGCATATAGAGGTGAAAAATATGAAAGCTGCAAACATTTAATCAATACCATACTTCTGTGACTCCGTGTTTTTAGAATTGCGAGTATCTATTCTATATATGTATATTATTACAACAAAGCTTTCTCTCTATCTGTATCAGCATTCCTGCTGCTTTTCTTTCATCTATCTTTTCGCAGTATGTATATGCGTGGGTATCGCAAAGAATTTATATCGATGTTTCGCTACAAATAAAAAAACAGTTAAAGCACTGATTACAAAACAAACTCTTGTATCTTTTGGACCCACTTCTCGTATTTCGCAACTTTCGCTTCTAAAGTCTTCTCGTTTTTAGTAAGTACTCGAGATTTGATATACTTCCATCGTCTTTTAATAAGCTTTAAACTTTTGTTCGGAACCACAACTAAATCCCAATCGAGTTCTTTTTCGAGTGTTTTTAATTGTCTCTTCACTTGTTCCAACAAAAGCAAATCTTCAGTGCCACCTGCACTCCAAAGGCCATTTTCTACCATATAATCTCCCGCTTGAGAAGCTAGGATATTTTTATAATGAGCAAAGCATGCTTTATCCGTGCGATTGCCCATTTTTTTGGAAATTTCCTTCCAAGAAACATTTTCTAAACACTCGCGTCGTTTGACCAACGCACTTTCGTCGTCTAACGCGTCCGCTTTTATACCTCCGCCTAGCATTAAGTCATTTTCTTTGTAGTAGTCGTTCATAATCTTTTGAAAGTTTTCACGCTCTTCAGGTGAAAATTTCCCTTTTTTAATCTCCACGACTGAACCAGTGTTAGAATCGAGCACAGACATGTGACGATACTTATCGCGACAGCTTTGTCCAGTTCTACCGATTTGCGCTCCGATTTGCTCCCACATTCCAGTTCCGTGTGTGTTTGTTAAATTCTTGAGCTTTGCGGTTTCTTCTTCGCTCCATTTTTCTCCCTCATCGGCCGCTCCTTTTGCCGAGCTAATTAACGTTCTTCGTACGCGAGCGTAACATTGTTGTGGATTTCTCGTACCAACTTCGTTGCTCAATTCGTAAAAGAGCGCTCGTTCAGATTTCGCTCTATCCGCGTTCTTCCCTCGGAGAAGAAACGAGTAATCATCCTTCTTCAAGCTTTCACCGTGTCCGTTTTTGAGTGCGTACGCTTTCAAGGCATTGAACAAAAGCTTCTCTTCGCTGACTTGCCAGGGACCGAATTTTTGTCCGACCAAATCATTCGATTTCCATGTCATTGCTTTGATGATATTGCTCTTCTTCGACGTCGTCTTTTCTGTTATTGTTGTCGCTACTGCAACTTCATTAACTTCAGCATCTTCTTCTTCCTCTTCTTCTTCGTAAATTTCATATCCTTCCTCTTCTAAATCTTCTTCTATTTCGTTAATGTTTTGTTCTTTTCTTCTTCGTTTTTTTGATGACGAGTTTTGCCTCTCATTATTATTTGCTTCTTCTGCTTCTTCTTTTCTTCTTCGTCGTTTTTCACTTCTTCTTCGTTCTTTCAACTCTTTCTTCTTCTTCTTTTTGTTCTTCTTTTCCTTCCTCTTCTGTTCTTTCGTGCTTAAGTGATGATGATGATGGGTTCGAGTGGTCGTTCGTAATGGCTCCATTTGCGTTGTTTTTGTTGGAAAGAAATTTCTGAACACGCGGCGGGCTATGGTGTCGTCGTCGTCGTCGCGTTGTATATTTTTTTGTAATAACAATAGTGTGATTAATATTAAGCGCGAGCAGAAACGGCGAACGAAAAGTATGACGACGTTATTATTATTACTATCAAGAAAGAAGAATAAGAAGAACGAAGAAGATTGATTACTATAGTAATTGTTTTTCATATCATTATTAAATCACACTTTTTTCGGTTGACGACCGATAATAATGCTCATCAATAGGAGTCCTACTCTAATAACTAATCGATTATTGTTATTATTATCAATACTATCTCCTTCATCATCTTCTTCTTCTCTTCGTCGTCGTCGTCATCACAATCGTTCGTGCAGTAGTGATTCTTCCTCTTCTTCTTCTGGTTTAGATATTAACAAAAATAATTTCAGAAGACGTCGTAGAGGAACGACGACGACGATATTAAAATCTTCTTCTTCTTCTTCTTCTACTACTAAAACTAGGAATACAATGAAGAAGATCGATGCTCACTTACATGTTTGGCCATCAAGTAATGAATATACATACGAAGACGAGAGTAAGATTCCGACTATTTCCGGGCGAGTTGAACTTTTATTGGACGAGCAATTGAAAGCAAATGTTGAAGGAGCCATGATTGTTCAACCGATTAATTTAGGATTTGATCATACATATGTTCAAAATGCGATAGTAAAATATAAGGGTAAATTCGTAGGATGTTGTTTAGTAAACGGAGAAGAAGGGGCGTCAGAGATATTGAGCGAGAAACTATTAGTCCCAAACGGCGTGTTCAAAGCCGTTCGGTTCAATCCGGCGTTATTTCCAGAAGACAGAAACGGTAGAAAGATGACAAACGCAGAGGGAAAGAAAATGTTCAAATTATGCGGGGAAAGGAACGCGTTAGTTGGATTCATGTGCTTTCACGGAATTGATAAATCGTACGACGAAATCTGCGAATTATGCAGAGAGTTTCCAAGTACGCGCGTGATGATTGACCATTTTGGATTCGCAAAATCAACGAGCGATAAGAATTGGCAAAAGATATTAGATTTATCAAAATTTCCGCAAGTTTATATAAAGCTTTCAGCGCAATTTAGAGTATGTCCAGAGAACGTTAAAGTAGAATTCCCGTACGAATCTACGTTTCCGCAGGTCGTAGACTTACTGCAACATTTTGGCGCGTCTCGCTTAATGTGGGGCAGTGATTATCCGTTTGTAAAAAATGAGTGCGGATACGAAAATGCATCGAAAATTGTAGAAATGAACGATTTTTTGACTGAAGAAGATAAGGAGATGATATTCTCTGGTACTATTCAGCGTGTTTTTCCGGACAGTTTCTTCTGAGTCTGATTCTAATGCTAGCCATTCTTCTCTGGTTTGAGGGCAGTTGTTTGCGACAGCGTAGTTTAAGCACTCTATATTCTCTGGTACTATTCAGCGTGTTTTTCCGGACAGTTTCTACTGATTGAAGGCGTGCGCGCGTTATGTCAATCCACCAACATATTTTTATCGGCTATTGTACAAAAATCAGGGCGAGTTCGTCGAACGCCTAGTACGTGAGTTACGCTTTGTAAACTATTGTAGACTACTATCTAAATCTAATCTCTATCATCTATCTTTACCTATATATTATTCATGTCTTTAATCTCCTTCGCAGTGAATACTCCTAACTTAACTAGTTCTTTTTGTGTTCTTATCATATCTTTTCTTAAATTCTCAGCCGCTTTTGGACAAGTCGGGAAAAACATCACCGAATATCCTATTTGCCAGATTGAATAAAAGGCGAATAGGGCGAGTAAGTACAGTGGTAACAAATGAATGTTACTCTGATTGACGATTTTGAACGACGCGAGGAAATGCGAAGAAGTCATACTATCGGGGAGACTTTCCTTGTTCACTAAGGCTGATAACCATAAGGATAAGAAAACTATTAATCCAATACCTGTTTATGTGTGTATGATGGAGATATAAATAACATAAATAATATCAATAATAATAATAAATTATTTATTGTTGTTTTTGTTGTCAGTGATTTAGAGTAGATTAGATATTAGATATTAGATTAGATGATATAAAACACGATGGGATTTCAAATTGATATATAATTTATATAATAGAGTAAACACACACAAATACGTGCTTACCAAACTCTTGAACTCTTTTCATATCTCTCTAAGCTCTCACTCTCTTCGACAATGTGAACTTTCGGTGTCTGAGTGAGAACGATGAAACACTTATTCTTTCTTAATTTATTTATATAGATTTATTATATTATTAATTAATTCTGTTTCGTGATGGTAGAAAACAACAGCATCAGCAACATAAAGTCAAACAACTCATTAATAATGATTGTGGTAATTCTTCGTCATCAATTCTACGTATATTTATAAATTTATTAAACGAAGATGAAAGAACCATCGCTCTCATCGATGTTCTCATGCTCATTCTTCTTTATCATCATCACGTTTATTATATCATCTATTAAATTAATAAATGCAGACATATTCACCGGTGAAGCACAACAAGCGGCTCGTAAAGGGGATTTGGAATACTTCACGACTTTACTCGAAGTCGGCATAGATGACCCAATTGGTTTCTTAAACCATCAAGAACAAGGGAGTGAACAAACACCATTACTCGCGGCAGTTTTAAGTGGACAAACAGAAATAGTCAAACAATTGTTAAACACCGGCGTAGACGTCACGATTCCAGAAAAAGATGGCTATACAGTCATGCATGCAGCAGCTTTTCAAGGACGAGCGGATGTGGCAAAACTATTAATAGAGCGCGGCATCGATGCCAACGACGTCAGTAAGGATGGATTCACACCATTTCATAGAACGTTATGGACGAAATCTCATCGTCACATGGAAACCATGAAAGTATTATTAGATATTGGAAAAGTTGACGTTGATTTTTTGACCAATGTTGGTAAGACTGGAGCGTACATCGCGTTGGAAATGAAACACGTCGAAGCGCTTGAAGTGCTTTTGAAAGAATACGGAGCAAATCCAAACTTTCGCAATAAACGAGGCGATGCTTTAATACACGTTGCAATTCGAGCGCAAGACGTAGAGTCCTTAGACGTGCTCTTAAAGAACGGGGCGGATATTATGTTGGACGATGGAAAAGGAAAATCGTGCCGCAAAATAGCAAAGCAATTGCGCAGTAAAGCGATTTTAGAAAAAGTCAATCGGGCATACGAGAAAATCAATGATAATAATAACAATGATAATAACAATGACGCTGATAGTAATAGTAATAGTAAAGCAGAATTGTGAGTTACATATATATAGGGGTCTACAACGATTCCGATTCGCGTTTCAAATGAAGTAAAACGTGCTTCGATGCTTCCACGATTTTCCCGTACGAAGCCTTGCCTTCCTTCATTAAATCATCAATTTTTGATCTTTGCCTCTTCTTATCATCGATGTCTCTCATCAGTTTTTCAATTTGTGATTTATAGTCATCGATAGTGATAGAATCATTTTTGATTAGTTCGCTTAGTTTGTCTTTTTTCTCTGCTAAGCCGAGCAAGTCTGTTTGTTTTTACGAGGCGGGTCAGTTTATTTCAAAAGAACAGAGAGAGAGAAGGAAGAAGCGTACGCGCGAACGATTAAAAATCAAAACATAATAGTAATCGTCGCACTACTCACGTTTTTCTAATTCGTGATTTTGTCTAGCATATAAATGTTTCAGAGTCGATTGTTGGTCATCCATGTCTGTGCGTATTTTTCACCCTTTTCGCGTCAGCAAAAGTTCTCTACTTTTGTCGTGTTTGTAGTTTTGCTGTCTTTTTTTTTTCTGTTTTTTCAGCAGAAAAACCATTTACTAATTTTTGGGGCATCTCGGCATCATCAGCATCAGTCGATTTTGATTTTGACGTGCGCGCGAAAACTTCAGAAATAAGATCAGAGATATACTTTTGATTATATAAATATATAAAATGATGATGACTCAACGAACTAGTAGTTCATTCGTAGGAACTCCTACAGTGTCCTCGAGACAAAATTCGCGTCGCGTGAATACGCACACGTCGACGACGCGAGCGGCTTTATCGCACGACGAAAGACTGGCGAAACAAAGCAGAATTGGTAAACAACCTATCGCTGTACCAAAAGGGGTCACGTATGACTTGAAAAAAGGTTTATTAAAAGTGAAGGTAATAATTTATGGTCGTTTTCCAATCGTTTTAAACGTAAATATAAATCGCGGCACATGGAGATATGAGCTCTTACGCGCGCGCGCGAATTCGATTTAAGAAAAAACCTTAAAAACGAGTTCTCTCTCGTCACTCTCCTTATCTCTGACCCAAGCGATGGTGAGAATGAGTGAAGAACAAGAATACTTACGCATATCATTCTTGTTCCTTTAAATCAAAATCATAACTAACACATTTACGCGTATAATAAACATTATTATTATTATCATCACAGGGCCCGAAAGGTGAATTGAGCATGGAGTACCCGTCAGACTATATTTCCATGGAAGTCGAAGGTGAAACAATCAAAGTCGCGCGATTGGATTCGACCAAAAATGCTAGAGAGCAACACGCTTTATACAGAACGTTAGCAAACAACATGTTCGTCGGTGTTTCTACTGGTTTCGAAAAGAAATTAAAACTCATAGGCGTTGGTTACAAAGCTGCCATGCAAGGCTCAAAGGCTGTGAGCTTGTCGTTAGGTAAGGCGCACCCGGATATTTGCGAATTTCCAGTAGGCGTCACGGTTAAGGTTGATTCTCCAACTGAATTGACGGTTTCTGGCTACGACAAATGTGAGGTTGGTAACTTTGCGGCAATCATTCGATCGAAGAGAAAACCAGAGCCATACAAAGGAAAGGGTATTAGATATGCCGATGAGGTTGTCATCCAAAAGGAAGGAAAGAGAAAGTAAAAAATCAGAAGACGAGAAAGAAACCGACAAAAAAAGAAGAAGAAGAGAACAACAATTCATACATAGACAATCTAGCATTACTACTACTACTTTTATTATACAATATATTATTAACTACACAAATTATTAATTTCTGCTCTCATGTTTGCGCAGTTTATGACACGGAACATTTTCTACTCCTACCGACTTAGCGGTCGAACACGTTTGATTGCACCCGAATAACAAAGCTTCGTCTTGCTCAATTGGCGGTGGCGTTTTTCCAAAATAAAACGCACAAGATTTGTCTTCAAAGTTCGGTACAATTGTTAGAGGCATGTTGAACGTGTTCGTGAAAAAATCTTGCGTTGTCGTTTTGCACATGTTAACGCACATTCCAGTGCATCCCGATTCTTGTAGCCAACGACACTTTGTGATTTGTACTTTGCTCGCAATTTCTTCGTTCAAATCGTTCTCTTGTGATGATTCTACGGTCATCGGACCAACCATCCATGCAAAAACAATTTGGCATATCTTTGCATTCAACTCTAAGCTAAACTTATTCAAGGGGAAGAGTTTCTGAAAAATTTCCGCACCTCCGGGTGGCATCAACGAGTTCAAAACATCCATCGTAATTTGTCTCTGTCCATCTGGATCTCGTCCTTTCATTTGTAAGAAACATAGAGCTATAAATTCATCATAATTTACAGTTTTCGCATTAAACTGTGTGTTTAATGCCATCGATATCTTCCGCATGAACCAACCCATGATGAATAAATCTAGGGCAGAATCTGTGTATAAAATTTTCTTGCTCGGTTCGTTCCAATTTTCTGGGAACTCTGCGGTTGCTAAATTGAAAAAAGAATAAGATTCTGTTTTCGATGATTGTGAAGATGATTGTGATATGATTTTTATTCTCTGTCTTCTTCTGAAATTATTATTATTATTATTATTATTATTATTATTATTATTGTTATTGTTATTCTCCTTTCCGCTGCGTGTTGTCGATGATGTCACTATCAGTACGTTTCTTACCCTGTTAGTTGAGTTTCTTCTAATTATCAATAAAGAAGAAGAAGTTTTGTTTATTTTGTTCATCATCATCATCGTCATAGCATAATCACACCTAACCACTGATGTTGCTGCTTACAACTGTGTATACATTCAATAGTCAAAGAAGATTATTATTTTATTACGTTGAATAGAATTAAATGAATTATTACTTTATTAGGTTTCAGCATGATGGCAGCACAACATCACGCGTTTTCATCAATCTCATTAATAAGGCGGCTATTTGTTGTTCATATCAGCATCGTAGTTATTAAAAACAAACGAAGAGAGTGTAATAATAATATGTTCATCACGGCATTTTTACAAGCAGTTAAGAAAGGGCCATTCGCACGCGGTGGCTTATATTGGAAAGGCCATGGAGCTTACGGGGTAACACAGACGAGAAAAACAAACGCAAAAAAACGATTGAGATATGTGAACGAGAACGATTCTGTATTGAAAGAAGCTGTTGCTATAGAGAAGGCGTATTTATCGTTCATGTCATCACAATCAACACAATCATCACACAATGAAAGTAAATAATATATACATCGTAATATATATAATAAAGTATAATAAATATGATCACCGTTTGCCATTCAAACAGTACAAGAGGAAGATATATTAAAGCTCAGAGAGAAATAAAAAAAGGTTGCATATTAATCGAACAAGAACCGCTTTTGACGCTCAGATTTAATGATGCCAATGATGATGATGTTGATGAATTAAACTTCTGTCATAGATGTTTTCAGAAATACGAAAAGCAAAACGAAGATATGTGCGAGTACTGTAAATTAGAACGATATTGCTCTCTCGAATGTTTGCGACTTGCGAGAATCGAGTATCATTTTAAAGACGGTGAATGCGCGGCATTTGAAGCAGGACGAGAGAAATCAAATATGGATAATGTTCTATATCCATTTGATGACGTTCCTAATAGATTGGCAATTAGGACGTATTCAAAACTCGGACGTTGGACGGGACGCGAGATAACGACAGAGGAGAAGGAACAAATATCTCGAAATATATGTCAAAGCTTGAAAGACGTGCGAGCGCACGACGACGTCGTCCCATTATTAAATGGTGGTAATAATTCTTCTTTTTTGTCTATTTTATGTAGGAACACGAGAGCGTTAATGAACGATGTAAATGCGACGTTGGTAAAAGATGAAGACTTTAACTTTGCGGCTTACGCAATGAGAGCGAACGCGCATACGCTGTATAATAATAATAATAATACTAAGAAACAAATTGGTGTTGGGTTATATCCTTTAGAATCTAGATCGTTCAATCACTCTTGTGATCCGTCGGCTGAATTCTTCAATGGTGGCGGTGGTGATGATGATGTCAACGATGATTGTGGTAGTAAGAAAAAGATGCTTACTACTTTAAGCGTGCGCTTATTAAGAGACGTTTCAAAAGACGAAGAGATTACTCTCTCTTATCTTAGCACTGAAGAGAGAAAAAATTTGAGTACTGAGGAAAGAAGAGAAAAGCTTAAAGCGCAATATAATTTCGTTTGCGATTGTGTTCGATGTAATAAGTAAAATGATAAGAATCATATAATCATATAATAATAGGTAGTGAACAAACGCCAAAGAAACAAAAAAAAAGCATGTCGACAGAGGGATTCGAACCCTCGCACTTGCGTACTGGAGCCTAAATCCAGCTCCTTAGACCAACTCGGACATATCGACTAACAATAAAAAATCCCGCGAAAAGGAGACTTTTTTTACAATACTGACGTTAGGGTTTAGCATAATAATTATATTTTTGTTTATTTTTTCCTGATGGTCTTATTACACACAAAGGCACTCAAACGAACAAGAACAAGAATTATTCAAAAACTTCCATTAATAGACTCCTTATTTTTATCTGCGTGCTGCGTTATAAAAAGAAGTGCAAAATATATTAACTCAACTTCTATTTGTACGTAGTGAAATTAAAACAAAAGAAAGAAGAATATGGTTTTATAATCATCACATACTAAATAATAATAATATTATAATACGTATTCTTCGTGTAGTCTTTTTTTGCGAATTGGTGTGTGTGTGTGTGTGTGTGTGTGTCGAAAACTGATAAAAATATAAAAATGTTATTATCAACTCCTCAAGAGGATGAAGAGGAAGTTAACGCTCGAACGAATCATTCATCCATGCTCATTCAAGATGTTGATTTACAAGCGAGTGCTGCTAATGTTGGTGTTTTAGATGACATGGACTACGTCGTTGATGAAAATGGAAACATAAACGAATTTGATTATTTGAACAACAACAACAACAACAACAACAACAATAATAATAATAATGATTCAAAGAGTGATATGAATGAAGACGATGATGAAGATGAGGATGGTAAAGATTTAGGAGATGATTTGGATGATTTGGACAATGATGATGATTCAGATGATGATGATTTGAACAAAGAAGAAAAAGGAACAACAACAAGAAGAAGAACTAAAATAACATCAGAGAAGGAAGTATCGCCAGGAGTGATGATTATGAATAATAACGTTGTCGTTCAGAATAATAATAGAAATAACAATAATAACGAAATGCAACGCGTGAAAGTGTACAAGTTGAATGCTGAAGGGTATTGGGACGATACTGGAACAGGAATCGTTTCATGCGAATACGTCGAAGCGCTCTCTTCAATAGGTCTAGTCATCTACGCCGACGACGAGGACGAAAAGATGATGAGTTTAATAACGACATCAAAGAATAAAAGTAACGCCGCTCCACTGTTAGTACATAGAATCTTAGAAGAACCGAAACCAGAAAGTGGGCAAGAATCTGCATATTCAAGGTCAGGGCAACAAACAATCATTAGCTGGGTAGAACCGCCGCCAGAAAACTTAGATTTGGCTTTGAGTTTTCAAAGCGTCGATGGTTGCGACTTTATTTGGGAGCAGATTAAAAACGCTCAAAGAATAAATTTTGGCAACAACAACAACAACAACAACAACAACAATCATGGGAGTGGAAAGCAGCATATGATCAACAACAACAACAATAACAGCATAAAATTGACGAACATGAGTGGAAACATGATGATGAAGAATAACAATAACAACAACAATAACGAGATGATGTTTGGACCTCGATTGCCGTTTGAATTAGAAGATTTAGACGATGATAATTTGAACGTCGATGGTTTTAACAGCAGCCATTTAAATCATCAAAGAGGTCAAATTCGAGGAAATATTGATGAATATGGAGAGTTTTCTGGGAAATCGTTTTACTACGAAGGCGATGATTCACAATCTGCCGGTCATCATCATCATCACTTTCATCGAGCCGCTCTAGCAAGATTACCAGAACCAAATTTATCAGAACTCTCAAATATTACAAAGGTATTGAACGAATGCTCTCCGTTTCAAAGAGAATCAATAGCGTCGATGATTTTGAATACGCCAGATTATTTGAAGCGTTTGCTTTCTATTTTCACAACCTGCGAAGATCTCGAAGACGATGAAGGTTTGCACGAAATGTATCGCTGTGTAAAAGGAATGGTGATGTTGAACGAGGCGAATTTATTCGATTGCATGTTCTCTGAAGAGTTCGTATGGGAAGTAGTAGGTAGTTTAGAATTCGATCCGAATATTCCGGTTGAAAATCGCTCGAATCATCGCGAGTTTCTGAAAAACGTCGCTGTATTTAAAGAAGTCGTTCCAATCACAAACGAAGTCACCAAGGCTAAAATCCATCAAACGTATCGAATTCAATATTTGAAAGATGTCATACTACCGAGCGTTTTGGACGACCAGGTGTTCCAAACTTTGCATTCGATAATGATGTTCAACAACGCTGAAGTTGTTAGAGAGTTGGACGAAGATCCCGTTTTCCTAAATTCGCTTTTTGAAAAGTTAAACGCGACGACTACGCTTGGCGAACAAAACGCAGAGTGGACGGATTTAACATTCTTCTTGCAAGAACTTTGTCACTTAGCAAGTGGATTGCAGATTCAGCACCGTACGGAACTTTATCAAAAACTCTACGATTTAGGATTATTGAACGTTTTAACGATGGCTTTGAAAGAAGGAAATAGCGAGCAAGTGCAAGTAAAAGCGGCGGATGTTTTCATGTCCGCTCTTTTGCACGATCCAGTGATTTTAAGAGAAAAGCTCGTAAAGCAAGAAAAGCACGCGATGATGTCTGAATTAGTCAGACTCTTCTTAGACGGCAGCGACGGTTTACAAGGCACTGTTTTAGAAATTTTGACCATCTTAGCAGACCCGGATAATATGGATCAAGAGACTGAAAAGAATACGTACTTGGAAATGTTTTACGATAATTTCGTGGACAAATTGACCGAGCGAATAAGTTTTGGTTCTGTTAACGAAGAAGATTGCTCTTCTCCAGAAAATGGTCACCAACAACAAAAGCAATTCGTGCATCCGTGGAGTTTGACCAAAATAGTTGATCTTTTGGTATTCATGGCGCAGCATCACGGGTATAGGATCAAATATTACATCCTGCGAAATAACGTTTTGGTGAAAGTTGTGGCGTTGACAAGACGCAAGGAAAAATTCGTTGTTTTAGCAGCTTTGAAATTACTTCGAGCGTGCGTTGGATTAAAAGATGAGTTCTATAATCGTTACTTGATCAAATCGGATTTGTTTGAGCCAATTGTGAGAGCGTTTCGCGCGAATGGAGAGAAGTATAACCTCTTAAACTCGGCAATTTTAGAACTTGTTGATTTCGTGCGTAGAGAAAACGTGCGAAACCTCGTCGCGCATTTGTTGGAGAAATTTAAAGATTTCGTCGATACGGTGGAATACTGCGATACGTTCAAATTATTAAAAGAACGTCACGAGATGAATGTGAACCCTTCGAAAGAAACTACAACTGTAACGACGTCGAGCATTCAACCGGCGCCGAGTTTGAATGGCTCTGAAATTTCGAGTGGGTATTTATCTCGAGAAACCATCGCTGCTCGTGCTGCTCACGATGCGCAGAGACGACGACGAGATTCTTCAATGACTCAAGATGAAGAAGATTACTTTGAGTCAGAGGATTATCAAGATGGTAGTGAAGGCGATTCTGGTGGGAGTGGTGGAAGAAAGTCAACGTCCACTGGGAGCTTATCGCCGCCTCCGCCAACTTCTTCGGCTCCATCGGTTCACCAAGAAATCGTACCATCGTCAAGGAGACCACGATCGCTCTCACCTCCTTTAATGGATGCTCTCGGAGCCTCAACGCAAGTACACTTGTGGAAACCAGGATTTAGAAACAGTCCGCAGAGACCTATTAAAAAAGAAACGACACCGACAAATAGTCTAGATCTTATTAGCGAAAAGAAGGAACAAACAGAAGCAAAAACACGGTCGCCTTCAATCGATCATGAGAATAAAACTTCGGCTGCGGTGGAAGATTTGCCGTTGTCGAAAAAAAGAAACTTGTCGCCATCGCCACCACCCCCATCTCCTTCTGTACTAGAGAATGATAGTATCAATACCGTCGCCGCCGCCGCCGCCGCTGAGGGAGAAAAGAAGAAGAGTAATAAGAAGAAGAAAGTTGGCGTACTCGATTTGTTCGGAGAAGATGAGGAAGAGAAAACAATGTCTCAGCGAGCGGTATTTTTACCACCAAAAGAAGGAGAAGAAGAAGAAAAACAATAATAATTAGAGCTTGTAACGCCGCAGTAGATTATATATATATACAATACAATAGAAAGTTAGTAAATTACCGTAATATGGTACGTTTTCAAAACTCGTTTGAAGCCTCTACATCAACGTCATCTTTTGGTAAAAAGTTGCCATGGTTATACCTACCTACTCGCCAACGCTTATATGCAGTGAACAATTCTTCTCCTTCAACTATTGCATCGCATCGCATTGACGCCGATGTCAAATCATCATTACCGTTATGCTTCGTTCCGAACCATAGAACTGCATCGCCTGCTCTTGGTTCGACAAAGATTTTATATTTCTCCGCGCATGCGCTAGGATTGCTATTGTAACTATTGCTATCATCAAAAAGTCTCTCCGTGCCTTTTGGAAACACGAGTTCGCCTCCTTTACCTTCTGAAATTGTATTTAAAAACAACGCGGTCGTTGCAAATCTTTGCCCGCCATTCTTTAATGCTTCACCATCTTTGTTCTCGTCAAAAATCTCTAGTCTTTCTGCGTACCCGTTCTTTGTCTTTTCGATGAACATGTTTTCGCCGTGCGTCTCTGGAAGCATGATGAACGCAGATAATCTTTGCTCGATCTTATTTACAATTTCATCGTGACCTCTCTTGAATTCGAACATATCGTTTTCGTTCTTCTTCTTCTTATATTCGTCCCTTAAATGTTTCGTCTCCTTTTCGGAAAGGAAGTTATGATAGACGTATATTCTTGGTTCCCAACTTACGTGTTCGATCCATGGCGTGTTCCCATCTGCAATTAGTGTTCTATCCTGAACATCTTCGTTTAATGATAAAAAATGTTCTCTATAATCGATCCAGTTTTCTATCGTTCTCGGGTCTTTGCCAACCTCTGGGTTCCCCAAAGCATCGGCCTTAACTCGTTTTATTATTAAATTAGTCGTCCCAGTAATGAAATTTTGACTTTGTTTCGTTAACGACGATGTTGGTGATAATAATACTGAAGTTAATACTATTACGAAAATGTTCTTCGTTAGAATATTAAGCTGCTGAATAAGAGGACGATGACGATGACGATGACGATGACGATAATAATAATAATGATTATTATTATTATCACAAGCGCGATCGTTTTGCTTCATCTTCACCTTCTAGTCAATCTCATATACTATTAAGCGTTGCTGCAAACTTATTTGTTATTATTGCATCAATAAAAAAACTGCTGCTTAAAATGTAAAACGCGTTGAAATTTTCGCGATACAAAATTACAAATTCTCGTTCGTGCTTGTACGTGACAAAAAACGTACTGTACAAATTGTATCTTGGTTCACATTTGCAACAAGAAAGCACGCCGTACGCGCTCTGTGTTACGACGTCACAAGAACACATACACGCGTAAAAACGAACAATTAATTTATATGAAAGTAGTCCTTACGCGTGCAATGTTTCAAATGAGCATAAATTTGTGATAAATAATAAGAAGAATGATTTAAACCACACTACTGATACGCGTACTGACAGTTTCGTTCGGTTCGGGCTCTTCTTCTTGTCCCGCTTTCAATTGATTGCGTTTCCAACGCATGAACAAAATTGGCCCGAACCAAACGAGCCAGGAGAGGAAGAACAAAGTGTTCGATAGCGAAAGCGCTAAAATTTCGATTGCTCCTTTAGGCACTGAACGCGAGCACGAAAATGGTGGCGCGCGCTTGAACGAATCACACGGGTGGCAGTTTGGCCATGAATAGACATATTCATACGTTTCTTTGGCGATTTGTCTATCAGCGAAATCGCATCTGTTTTGATAGTTTTTCCCAGAGAAATGAGTTCCTATCGAGCGCATCGAATGCATTGGCATGAATGGCGTAATGCCTAAACTCCGCGGACGCAATTGAACCGTGAAATCAACTTTTTCTCTATCATCTTTATTCACTTCACTAAGTGCGGAATCAGTTGACCAAACTTTCGGGAAAGCGTACGTCCCGTTTGCGAACAAATCATCTTGAAACGCTTGAGGGAAACTATCGTTTTCACATTGACTGACATAGTCGACTTTATCGTCGACGTGAAACGTCAATACTCCATATATCGTCTCCGATACAAATTGCTCTTCTCCGCTTTCGCCATAAACCTCATCTTCAGTGAATCCGTATATCGGATATACATAGTCCTCAGGCAAATTTTGGTATCCATATTCATTAATATAAGATTCTTCTGCGAACCAAGATGCGTTCAGCTTTTTATTTGAAATTCCAAATGGACCAAATCCTGTACAATAATTCTCCGCACAATTGACGATCGACTCTTCGACGGCGAGTTTCAACGGATGATCGATTGATATATCGGGCGAATACTTCTTCGTCTTCTCATAGCCATTGAACTTTGGCAACGCGCATTCGCGATTAAATGTATACGTCATATTCGACATCGTAGGGAACGGTTGATGATAAAACGTAAACAATTCATAGCTCGCTTGGCTTCGATATGTAAAATTCCATGGTCCATCATAAATCGGACCGTATATGGTATCTTCCCACACACCGTACGGTATCATATTCTCGTTCGTTGGAGGAGAGAATAACTTGGACATGCATTGATTGTAAGTCATCAACAAAGCGTACTCTGAATCCGGTACTAATGGTTGACAATCATACCCGTCTTTCGCAAATTCTTTCCCTATGATTGTCTCAACATCTCGTTGGGAAGCAAATCCATATGCGAAATAGATAAACAACGATGCCGCGATTAGGTTCGCGATTATATAATAAAGAGCTAAACCTGACTCTGTGGCGACTAGTTCGGCGCCACTTTAGAAGAGAAGAGAGAAGAGAGAAACGTTTGGTCTGTTGTTAGTTAAAAAACTCTTCTACAATACCACTTTGAGAAACAAAATAAAACAAAACGGAAAACGAACTTGGTTTATATCTTTCTATAATATTATCTCTCTCGCGCACTCAGTAATGAATTATAATCACAGCACA
>Ga0114998_10001673_pt1 | contig 17091 bp, 15 predicted proteins | sample ArcticOcean_MG_C_5_FD_87044 | JGI IMG/M metagenome (GOLD analysis project Ga0114998, IMG submission 87044) | Marine microbial communities from western Arctic Ocean - ArcticOcean_MG_CB4_138 | ecosystem: Environmental > Aquatic > Marine > Oceanic | place: Arctic Ocean: Canada Basin | collected...
AGATATGTCTCCATTAAAAGCAGTTGCATCATGAAACGTAGCATCTAAAGAAGTCACTACAGATGTGTTCCAATCGTTTAAAGTTAAGCCCACTAAATTTGTACATTCATTAAAAGTATGAGACATTATAGTTACTAAAGAAAGATCTGGCTCATCAGTAGCTGGAATAGTTAAATAAGTTGCTCCCTTAAAAGCGTAATCAAAAGACTCCCATTTCCCTTCTCCCCAATTTGTTATGGTTCTAATAAGAGTTCTAGAAGCATGATTATTCATATACATTTGCCCTATATCTTTTGCCGCATCGTTTACCGTAACGGTAATTGTTTTGGTTCCAGATGAACTATAAGTATGGGTTGGAAAAGCACCACCAGTATGGGTAGAAGTAGAACTGTCTCCCCAGTCAATAGTAATATTAGTATAATTTTTTAAAGGAAGTTGAAATGTTAAATCAGAACTTGTAAGTTCCCAAGTAGAAACAAAGTTGTCTTGACTGATTACAGCATTAGAAAAAAGAAAAAGTAATAATAACAAAAAACCTTTCTTCATAAACAAGAGGAAATTAAATAAAAACATACTATAAACGAAACCATTGGTTTATTTACTAACAAGAAATAAAGTACAAACATAGAGCCTTCTTCTCGGCAATACCCAAAAAATATCAATAATTATTTTTAATTAGTGCTCCCCTTCTCAAATAATATCGACTTTATTTAGAGGGGAGGTATTTGTATAATAGTGAGGCTATGAGTGTCTGATTAAAACCTTTAAAAATTGAATTTTAGTTCTTCTAATGAATCTCCTTTCTGAAGGAATCCTTTAATTATTCGGTATTTCAGGAACGTAAACAGCATCAATTTCTATTTCATTTCCATATTTTACTATAATTGAACATAATACAGCAACACTTTTCCCATTGTGAATAGCAGGTTTCATCACAGGCATTTTTCTAAGCACTCTCAAGATCTCTGCTTGAATAGTTATCTCTGAATTTCTGACTTTCATCCCAGTCAGATTTCCGTTTTCGTTGATTATAAAAAAAACTTCTACTTGGTTTGGTTCTGAAAGTTTTAAATCTTTAGATAGACTCAGGTTAAACTCCCGCTTTATAAATGTTGATACTTTATTATTAAAACATTCCTTTATTTCTTCTTCAGAAAGTTCCTCACAACCATTATAGACAGGCGCGATTTCTACATCTTTTAATATCATTCTATTATCAGGATTATAATTTGCTAATCCGTCATCACGTGACATAATGCTGCATAAACTTAACATTGCCTGTTCCTCATCTTCAGTAATATTTCCTTGTGCCATCACCTGTTGTTGAACAGCATTGATTTTCATTATCAATTCACTTTCTGTGTTTTTCTGCCCAAAAGACACAAGTGGAATAAGTAATAACAGTAGAATTAGTTTTTTCATTAGTTAAAGGCTTGTTTTATTTCATCTGTTATTCTATTGGGTTTATTTGTTTTAGCATTAATTAAACACCATATAGTTTTAGATGTTACAAGCAGTTTATTAGTATCCATATTATACATCTCTACTATTCTGTTTGACTTAACTCCTTCAGTTTTCTCAATATATGTCTTAATTCTAATTTTGTCATCTAATAATGCGGGATGTAGGTATTTTATTTGATGTTCTAATAAGACCCAGTAATAATTTTTTATTATTTCATTTGAGACAAGACTTTTCCAATGATTTTTTGCAATTTCTTGTACCCAATGAATGTAGATAACATTATTTACATGATTTAGATCATCTAAATCATTTTCAGAAACAGTAATTTCTTTTTCTAAAGTCTTCATTTAATATTAATTAACACTAACTGAACTAAATAATCAATAGCTTTTCTAAAGCTCCTCTAATTTTTGCAGGGATTGGTGTTGATTTATTCGCTGATCTATTTACAAACACATGAGTGAATTCACCATAAGCACTTACCTTACTTTCTCCTTTTTTAAAAACCCCAATCCCATAAGTTACTGAGCTATTCCCAATCTTATTAACTCTTAATCCAGCTTCAATTTCGTCAGGGAAGCTGAGGCTAGATAAGTAGTTACAACTAGAGTTAACTACATAGCCAACAATTTTAGAATTAGTGATGTCTAAATCTGTATTTTCAATTAAATACTTGTTTACTGTTGAATCAAAATAAGAGTAGTAGGTTACATTGTTTATATGTCCATAGACGTCATTATCCATCCATCTTGTTGATATTGGGTAAAAACATTTATAATCTTTGCGTTCTGTAGGCTGATTTTGATTCATAGTATCTAATTTATATTTCCAAAACACATATACTTAATCTCAAGATAATCTTCAATTCCATATTTAGATCCTTCTCTTCCTTGTCCGGAAGCTTTTACTCCTCCAAAAGGAGCGACTTCAGTAGAGATTAATCCTTCGTTAATTCCAACCATTCCATATTCTAATTGCTCGGCAACTTTCCAACAGCGGCTGATGTTTTGAGAATAAAAATAAGAAGCTAATCCATAGATTGTGTCATTAGCCATTTGTATTGCTTGCTGGTCAGTTGAAAATTTGTAGATAGCAGCTACTGGTCCAAAGATTTCTTCTTTAGAAAAAATCATATCATCAGATGCGTTTCCTATAATAGTTGGCTCAAAAAAACAATCATCAATAGCATTGCCTCCAATTAATATTTTTCCTCCTTTTGTTTTAGCATCTTCAACAAAAGACAGAGTTTTTTCTACGGCTTTAGTATTTATCATTGGGCCTATATTGACATCCTGATCCATTCCATTACCAACTTTAAATTTTGATACAGCCTTGATTAATTTTAAGGTAAACTCATCATAGACTTTTTCATGTATAAGCATTCTGTTTACACATACACAGGTTTGACCTGCATTTCTAAATTTTGAAACAACAGCACCCTCCACTGCTTTATCAATATCGGCATCATCAAAAACAATAAAAGGAGCATTTCCACCAAGTTCAAGACTGAGTTTTTTTAATGTTGAAGCACTTTGCTTCATTAATATTCGTCCTATTTCTGTAGAGCCTGTAAATGATATTTTTTTTACTAAATCGCTTTCGCATAATATCTTACCCATTGTTGCTGAATCTTTCCCTACAATCACGTTAAAAACTCCTGGAGGAAAACCTGCTTTTTCTGCTAAATGCGCTAATGCAAGTGCTGAAAGAGGAGTTTCATAAGTTGGCCTTACAATAACACTACAGCCTGCCGCTAAAGCAGGTCCTACTTTTCTTGTAATCATAGCAAGAGGAAAATTCCAGGGAGTTATTGCAGCAATTACTCCAATAGGTTGTTTAATGACTACAATTCTTCTATCTTCTGTGTGTGATGGAATGACATCTCCATAAACTCGTTTACCTTCTTCTGCAAACCATTTAATGAAAGATGCTGCATAAGTCACTTCTCCTTTACTTTCGTTAATAGGTTTTCCGCTTTCTAGGGTCATTATTTCTGCCAAAACGTCTGTATTTTGAATTAACAGTTCGTTTAGTTTTTCTAGAATTGTAGAGCGATACTTGGCCGTTGATTTAGCCCAGGGTTTGAATGCTTTATTGGCAGCTTGGATGGCTTTTTTTGTAATAACAGTTCCCCCATCTAAAATAGTTGCTATTTTTTCTTTATTTACTGGATTTAATACATCAAATGTGGAGTTTCCTTCATTAGTCCATTTGCCATTTACATATGATCGATCAAATAATAAATCCTGAATCATTTATTCTATGTTTATAAATTAAAATTAGTCAAAAAGTATAACTTGTCTTATAGCATCTCCACTAGCAAGGCGTTCAAATCCTTGATTTATTTCGTTTAAACTCAATCTATGCGTTATTAATTTTTCAACCGGTAAACGTCCAGATTTGTATAATTCAATGTAAGCTGGAATGTCTCTAGAAGGAATACAACTTCCAAGATAGGATCCTTTTAAACTTTTTTCTTGACCTACTAGTTCTACTGGAGATAATAGCATTCTTGCATCTGGACTAGGTAACGCTGCCGTTACTGTTGTTCCACCTCTCTTTGTTGCTTTAAAAGCAAAATCTAATGCTGAGATAGCCCCAGCAAATTCTACAGAAACATCTACTCCTCCTTTAGTAATATTCATTAACTCTTCATGAGAACCTTTTTTTGAGGAGTCAATAACATGGTGAGCTCCTAATAACTTTGCAGCTTTTCTTTTTTCGGGATTTAAATCGGCGCCAATAATTTTTGTCGCTCCAGCAGCTTTAGCTCCAATGATTGCAGATAAACCAACACCTCCAAGTCCAACAACTAATATGCTGTCTCCAAACTTTAATTGACCTGTATTCACTACTGCTCCAACTCCAGTCATAACGGCACATCCAAATAAAGCAGCAATTTCAAATGGAATATCATTCTCTATTTTCACTAATGAATCAACAGATGCAACTGAGTGTTCAGCAAAACCTGAAACTCCAAGATGATGGTAGTAAGGTTTGGCATCCTTGGATATTCTTTGATAACCACCTAGTAGAGTTCCTTTTCTATTAGCTTCTGCTCCTGGTTTACATAGTGCTGCTCGACCAGTTTGACAATAGTCACAATCGCCACATGATGGTAAAAAAGCAAAAACAACATGATCTCCGACTTTTAGTTCCTTAACTCCTTTGCCTAGCTCGATTACTATCCCTGCAGCTTCATGACCTAAAACCATAGGTAATGGTCTTGGTCTATTTCCATTTATTACTGAAAGATCCGAGTGGCATATTCCGGCTGCTTTTACTTTAACAACTACTTCGTTAAAACCTGGTGAGTCTAATTCAACTTCTTCAATTTTAAGAGGATTAGATTTATTGTAAGGTCTTTGTAAGTGCATTTCATGTAGAACTGCTGCTTTAGTTATCATGATTCTTTTTATTTAATATTCTAATCCTAGTGTTGGCTGTAATTAAGTACAAATTAGTAAAAAAATACTATTTAATAAAAATCAAATAGTTAGAAATAATTTTAAAAACTTATTAATCTACACTTTCATCATAAAACTCATAGTTATCTTTAATTTTATCCAAAACAACCAACAACTCTTTAAAATCTTTTTGATTAATATTTTTTTGAGATAAATCTCTTAATTTTTGGACATGAGGTTTAGCTTTATCTAATTCAAGATATCCATCTTTAGTGATAATTAGTTTGTAACGCTTTAAGTCACTTTTAAATCTTTTCTTTATTACAAGATTTTTTTTACATAATCCACTAATAACTCTAGAAGTGGTTGCTCTATTTCTATAATTAGTTTCTACTATATCCTTTTGTGAAGCATGACTTCCTAGCATATCTATACGCTGTAAAATAACAAATTGTTCTATAGTAAGGTTTATATTATATTTTTTAAAAACTCTTAAGTATGTCTCAGATATTTTTTTTAAAGTTAAATCTAAGTATAGCCCAAAACCTTCTATTCTATCCATATAAAGTGAATATAATAATAACATATTTTATACACTAATTTTTTAAAAATATTATTAAAACCTGTTTGTTGTTGCATTAACAACAATCTTTTTATATTTTTATATAGACACTTAAAAAAAAATATGATTAAAGAAAAAATAAATAAAAATTCAATCGATTTTATGCCTATTAATGGAACAGATTACATAGAATTATATGTGGGTAATTCTAAACAAGCTGCTCATTTTTATAAAACTGCATTTGGATTTCAATCTTTAGCATACTCTGGCTTAGAAACTGGGTTAAAGGATAGAGAAAGCTATGTTGTTGCTCAAGATAAAATTCGCTTAGTGCTTACCTCTCCTTTAAAAAGTGGAACAGAAATTGGACGTCATATAGATCAACATGGCGATGGTGTTAAAGTAGTTGCTTTTATTGTTGATGACGCTACCTATGCTTATAAAACTGCTATTAAAAATGGTGCCAAATCTTATTTTACTCCTAAAACAGAAAAAGATGATCAAGGTGAGATTATCAAATCTGGTATTTACACTTATGGTGAAACTGTTCATGTTTTTATTGAAAGAAAAAACTATAGTGGAATTTTCATGCCCGGATATAGAAAATGGAAAACACCAGAATATAACCCACCAAACACAGGTTTAAAATTTGTTGATCACATGGTAGGAAATGTTGGTTGGAATAAAATGGATATATGGGTAAATTTCTATCAAAAAGTATTAGGATTCTCTCAAATTCTTTCGTTTGACGATGAAGACATTTCTACTGACTATACTGCTCTGATGAGTAAGGTCATGAGTAGTGGGAACGGTAAAATCAAGTTTCCAATCAATGAGCCTGCAGAAGGAAAGAAAAAATCTCAAGTTGAAGAGTTTTTAGATTTTTATGAAGGAGAAGGAATTCAGCATATTGCTCTTTCTACTGATAATATTGTTAAAACTGTTACCGATTTAAAAAGTCGAGGAGTTGAGTTTTTAAAAGTTCCTTCATATTATTATGATTCCGTATTAAATAGAGTTGGTAAAATTGATGAAGAAATATCGCAGCTTAAAAAATTAAATATTTTAGTAGACAGAGATGATGAAGGATATTTATTACAGATTTTTACTCGACCTATAGAACCAAGACCAACAATGTTTTTTGAAATTATTCAAAGAAAAGGTGCGTTGTCATTTGGGAAAGGGAATTTTAAAGCACTATTTGAGGCTATTGAAAAAGAACAAGAACTCAGAGGAACATTATAATAAATGGAAAGTAATCCAATAATAGATCAATTGCCAGATCATTTAAAGCAATATATTAAGCCTCAAAATTATGAGTCTTATACCGCTATAAATCAATCTGTTTGGAAGTATGTTATGCGAAGTAACATTTCTTTTTTAAAAAAACATGCGCATGATTTTTATATTACTGGATTAGAAAAAGCATGTATTTCAGTTGATAAAATTCCTAGTATGTACGGAATGAATCGGATATTAAAAGACATCGGCTGGGCAGCTGTAGCTGTTGACGGGTTTATTCCCCCATCTGCATTTATGGAATTTCAGTCCTATAATGTTCTTATTATTGCTAGTGAAATTAGACAACTACAAAATATTGAGTATACTCCTGCACCAGACATAATACACGAGTCTGCAGGGCATGCCCCATTCTTAGCAAATCCAGAATATTCTGAATACTTAAGGAGGTTTGGGCAAATAGGTTCCAAAGCAATTTCATCATCTTATGACTGGGAAATGTTCATAGCAATTAGGGATTTATCAATGCTAAAAGAAACAGTAGGTTCGACAAAACATGAAATTGATGTATCGCAAGAAAAAGTAATAAAGCTTCAAAATACTAAAAAAGAATTTTCTGAAATGGAATTAATTAGAAATATTCATTGGTGGACTGTTGAATATGGGCTAATAGGAAACTTAGAAAATTTTAAAATTTATGGTGCTGGCTTATTGTCATCTATTGGCGAAAGCAAATGGTGTTTGGATAAAAAAGTAGTTAAAAAACCTTACACTTTAGAAGCAGCGTATCAAAGATTTGATATCACAAAACCACAACCTCAGCTATTTGTTATTCCAGATTTTTCTCATTTAAGTAAAGTTCTAGAGGAATTAGCCGATCAAATGTCTTTAAGAAAAGGCGGTATAGAGGGTTTAAAAAAGTTAATTGATTCCAAACAATTAGGAACTATTGAGCTAAGTACAGGATTACAAATATCAGGTGTTTTTAATAACTGCATTTCAAACCCTAATGACAATAAAAAAGCTGCTTATTTATCTACCAATTCAAAAACTGCTTTATCTTATCGAAATAAGGAATTGATAGGACACAGTATAAACTATCACTCTTCAGGTTTTGGATCTCCAATAGGAAAACTTAAAAAAAGCAACTTAGCTATTGAAGATATGTCTCCTTTTGATTTAGAATTGTTTGGAATAATTGAAGGAAAAAAAACCTCTTTGGAATTCGAAAGTGGGGTAATAGTTAAAGGAACTATTATAACTGGGATAAGAAATGTTTTTGGAAAAATTTTACTAATCTCTTTCAAAGATTGTTTAGTGACTTTTGAAAATCAAATTTTATTTAAACCAGATTGGGGAGTCTATGACATGACTATTGGGAACAGAATCACTTCTGCTTACTCTGGATGTGCTGATAACTCCTCATTTATAATAGAAAAAAGCAATTATAAAAGTACTCCGATTTCGAAAGTTCCTAAATCAAATAAACTTTATAAAGATGTAGAAAAATTCAGCTCCTCTAAATTTTCTTCAAAAGAAAAAGAAATTCTTTTTAAAAAAATAATCAATACAAGTCCAGATGATTGGCTAGTTGTATTGAATTTTTATGAAGCATGTTTAAATAATTCATATTTTGATTATAGCGAAAAAGCTTTAGTATATTTAAGTAAAATAATGAAAAAATTTCCTAAATATTCTGATCTTATAAAAAATGGAATTGCTTTAATTAATATTAATAAATCGTAAAACTATGCCTATATATCACTCTCTTGGAAAAATTCCTAATAAACGACATACTCAATTTAATAAATCTGACGGAACTCTTTATCATGAAGAATTATTTGGAACTATTGGATTTGAAGGCATGTCTTCACTGTTATATCATGAGCATGCCCCTACTCAGGTAAAAAAAATTAATAAAAGTATTGATGTAACTCCAAAAGTTGCCATTGAAAAAAACATCACATCTAGAAAATTGATTGGGTTTGATATTTTACCTGAAAACGATTTTTTAGATTCAAGACAAACTTTACTGGTAAATAAAAGTGTGCATATTGGACTTGCTGCTCCAAAAAAATCCATGGAAACTTATTTTTATAAAAATTCAGATGCTGATGAAATGTTATTTATTCATAAAGGCAAAGGAAATCTTAAAACTTTATTAGGAAATATTTCTTTTGAATATGGAGATTATTTGATAATTCCTAGAGGGATGATTTATCAAATTGAATTTGAAAGTGAAGATAATAGAATTTTATATGCAGAATCATTTGATCCTATTTACACTCCAAAAAAATACCGTAACTGGTTTGGTCAATTAACAGAACATTCTCCGTTTTGTGAACGAGATTATAAACTACCTAAAAACTTAGTTTCTTTTAATGAAAAAGGTGATTTTCTTGTGAAAATAAAAAAACAAGGAATGTTACATGAAATTATATATGGCACTCATCCTTTTGATGTTGTAGGATGGGACGGTTACAACTTTCCTTACGGCTTCTCTATTCATGATTTTGAGCCTATTACAGGAAGAATTCATCAACCTCCACCAGTTCATCAGACTTTTGAGACTAAATCGTTTGTGATATGCTCTTTCTGTCCAAGACTGTATGATTACCACCCTAAAGCTATTCCATCACCATATAATCATTCCAATATAGATTCTGATGAAATCATTTACTATGTAGATGGTGATTTTATGAGTAGATCCGATATCAAACCGGGTCATATTTCAGTACACCCTTCTGGAATCCCTCATGGACCGCATCCCGGAACGTATGAAGGAAGTATTGGAAAAAAAGAGACTCATGAGTTAGCAGTCATGATTGACACATTTAGCCCACTACAAGTGACTGAAAATGCATTAAGAATCGATGATGGAAAATATTTTAAATCTTGGTTAAAATAATAATATATGATAATTGATATACCAGAAAATTCAGATTTTTCTATTTACAACATTCCTTTTGGAATTTTCTCAACAAAACAACGAACTCCAAGAGCTGGGGTAGCTATTGGTAATCATATTTTAGATTTAGTTGCCTTATCCGAATTAGGAGTTTTTGATTTTGATACATCTGTATTTAATAAAAACACCTTAAATGATTTTATTTCCCTAGGCAAACCAATCACTAATAAGGTAAGAACCTCTATTCAAGATTGGATTTCAGATCATAACTCTCCAATTTCAAACAAAACCAACCTATTTGTGCTTCAATCTGAATCACAAATGCACATGCCAATAAATATTGGGGATTATACTGATTTTTATTCAAGTATTGAACATGCAACTAATATTGGTACAATGTTTCGTGATAAAGAGAATCCGCTTCTTCCAAACTGGAAACATATTCCTGTAGGCTACCACGGAAGGTCTAGTTCAATTGTTGTTAGTAAACAGTCCGTTAACAGGCCAAAAGGTCAAATACTCCCCCTTAATTCAACTCAGCCAGTATTTAAAGCTACCGAACGTTTAGATTTTGAATTAGAAATGGCTTTTATTACTGGTAAAAAATCTGATCTTGGAGAATCTATTTCGATTGAGGATGCTGAAGATCATATATTTGGGTTAGTTCTTCTAAATGATTGGTCGGCAAGGGATATTCAAAAATGGGAATACGTTCCTTTAGGACCTTTTTTATCAAAAAGTTTTGCTTCTTCTATATCTCCATGGATTGTAACATTAGAAGCGTTAGACCAATTTAGGTTACCTGGTCCTGATCAAAATCCTGAGGTATTACCTTACTTAAAGTACAACGGAAAAAAGAATTATAATATAGAATTAGAAGTATCCATAAAACCTGAAAACTCTATGGATCAAGTTGTTGCCAAATCTAATTTCAAATATTTATATTGGAATATGGTACAACAATTAACTCATCAAAGTGTAAGTGGTTGTAATATTAACGTAGGAGATTTGTATGGTTCAGGAACTATTTCTGGAAAAACACCTGATTCATATGTCTCAATGCTAGAACTATCTTGGATGGGAACAAAACCCATTAAAATGAAAAACGGATCTGAAAGAAAGTTTTTAAATGATGGTGATACTATCACTTTTCGTGGATTTAGTCAAAAAAAGGGACAACGTGTTGGGTTTGGTGAACTTGCAACAAAAATATTACCAGCTAAATAAACTAAATGAACAATATAAAAACAATTGATCCAAGTGATATAACTCAACAAGAATTACACGCTTATCTACTTTCTGCAATTGCGCCAAGACCAATATGTTTCGCTAGCACTGTAGATAAGAAAGGTAATGTGAATTTAAGTCCTTTTAGTTATTTTAATGTTTTTAGTTCAAACCCTCCAATGATGATTTTTTCTCCAGCTAGAAGTGGAAAAAATAATTCATTAAAACACACACATGAAAACATAAAAGAAATCCCTGAAGTAGTTATTAATATAGTCAACTATGATATGGTAGAACAAATGTCATTAACTAGTGCTAACTATGAAAAAGGCGTTAATGAGTTTGTAAAATCCGGATTAACTCCGATTCCAAGTAATAAAATAAGACCTCCAAGGGTTAAAGAAACGCCTGTTTCATTTGAATGTACTGTTTCAAAAATAATAGAATTAGGTGATGGCCCAGGAGCAGGAAATCTTATACTTGCAAAAGTTGAACTAATTCATGTTAATACAAAATATTTAAACAATAAAGGTTCTTTAGACACTACCCTATTAGATCTTGTAGGTCGCATGGGTGAAAACTGGTACATTAGAGCTACAAAAGAATCCTTATTTGAAATCACTAAACCTATTAAAAGTAAAGGAATAGGTGTCGACAATCTTCCAGAGAGTGTTAAGGAAAGTACCGTATTAACCGGGAATAATTTAGGACGTTTGGGCAATGTGGAACAATTGCCTAATAATTCTGAAATTAAAAAAATTCTAAATGATGAAAAAAATATTTCAAAATTAGATTTGAATTCAAATCATAATTTTGCTAAAAAAGAATTAGAAAAAGGTAATATTAATAAAGCATTAGCATTATTAATATATGCTGAAAATAAAATTAATAATTCTTTAAAAAAGTAGTTTGATTTAATAACAACAATTCACTAAGCTTGAAAAAGCTAAATTAAGATAAGCCGATATAAGTTTAATTTTCATTAACTCTTAAAAAGTTAAGATCTTGAAAATCATAACTAAAATCAATAAGTGGTGATATGCCTTTCATTTTAATATTTAGCGCCTTGCCTTCTTCGTCTAAGCCAAACATTACAAAAGCATCTGCATCAACAAGACTTGGATCATCCCATTTAGCTATAAATGTATTTGCTTTATAATAAAACATCTTACCTTTTAATTTTGGAGATCGATGTGATCTAAACCAGAGTTTATTACCCTCTTCATAGATTCCTATCTTTCCAAACCAGGGATCTTCAAAAGTTCCCAAGAAATTATTTAATTCAAGCTCACTAATATTGGCTGTCTTTGTAATTTTCCATATTTTTTTAATCACTTCTTTGGCATCTCCATCACGCTTTTGAAAAGATTTTGCAAAAGTTGAAGCCCAATCAAAATCATCGAGTTCTAAATACCGATCAACAATAGACTGAGATACAGCAGAAAAGACACCTGCACCATCTAAATACGTATTTGTCAATACTACAATACCAAGGTTTAAATCCGGAATCAAAATAGTTTTAGATAACATCCCTATTAAACCTCCTGTATGGGAAACTACCATATTTCCTTTCATATCATTCAATCTCCAACCCAAACCATAGCCACTAAAATGAGAATTATAACGAGGGTTTCTGTCTGGTTCTAGAGTAGTATGTATTTTCCACATCTCATTTTGGCTAGTTTCACTAAAAAGTTTTTTTTCCAGATTATTTCCATATTTTCCTTTGTTTAGATGTAGCAGCATCCAGTTGGCAATATCATTAACGTTAGAATAAATGGATCCGGCAGCTCCATTTATTTTTTTCGGATCCCACTGCTCAGGTTCTACAATTGAGAGGGTTTTATCATTATTAAGATGTGGAGATGCAACGTTACTTTTGTCATCAATATAAGTAATGGATGTAAATGAATTATCCATTTCTAGGGGTTCAAAAATACGTTCCTTTATAAACTGCTCCCACGATTTACCTGCTACTCTATTTACTACTTCTCCAGCTACCATATAAAGTAAATTATCATAGTCAAACTTTGTTCGAAATGCAGATTGAGGTTTAAAATGTTGGAAACTCGTAATAATATCATTAATTGTGAAATCTGAACCATCAGGGAAAAACATTAAGTCGCCTATCCCTAGACCTAAACCAGATCTATGCGTCAATAAATCTTGAATATTGAAGTTTTGTGTTACATAATCATTATACATTTTAAACTCTGGAATATGATCTACTACTTTATCTGTCCAAGAAAGTTTCCCCTCTTCTACTAGCATTGCTAAAGCGGCTGTAGTGAAAGCTTTTGAGTTAGATGCAATGCCAAAATTTGTATGTTCATTTACTCTAGCTTTACTCTCAATAGATTTTAAGCCATATCCTTTTTGATGCACAATTTCACCATCCTTAACTACTGCAACAGCCACACCAGCAACAGTAAAGTTATCAATTGCATTTTGAACGATGGCATCTATTTCTTGAGATGTAACTTGGGAGAATAACTTATTGACATACAAGCCTGATGTCAAAATTGAAATACAAATTAATTTTAAAAATATCTTATTCATAATTTTTAGTTTTTCATATAACACATTCGAATCAAAAGCATTTGTTTATTTCTTTAATTCATTTGCTTCTAAAACTCTCAAAAAGTTACTTCCAAGAATTTTGACAAGATCTTCTTTACTGTATCCCTTTTCAACTAATACTTTAGTTATTAAAGGATAATTGGTTACATCATCCAATTTCAAGGGAGTAAGATTAATTCCATCAAAGTCAGATCCAATACCAACATAATCAACGCCAACCAGTTTAATAATATATTCTATGTGATCGATCAATTTAGATAATGGTGGTCTCATTATTTCTGATTCAGTAGCATATTTTTTATATAAATAATCAACTGTATTCCATTGGTCCATTCCGCTTTTTATTAAAGAATCAACTTCAATAGCGTACTTTTCAAGAAAAGCTCTTTCTTTTCCATCAAAACTATCATCAATAAAACCAGGATGAAAATTCACCATAATTACACCACCATTTTTAGCAATTGCTTTAATTTGATCGTCTTTTAAATTTCGACGGCTCGCTACAAGTGTGTAAACCGAACTGTGGGAAGCAATAATAGGTTTATTAGTAATCTTGATTACATCCCAAAATGTTTGATCTCCAGAGTGGCTTATATCAATCAGCATACCTAATTCATTCATTTTCTTTACCACTTGTATTCCAAAATCTGTCAGACCTTTTTGTAGTAAGTTTGGATTTGTTGTTTCATCTTCAGCACTTGTTGCCCAAGAAGGAGCTGTATTGTGTGTTAAAGACAAATATCTAGCACCACGCTTATAAAAAGCTTCTAATTTAAGAAGATCATCTTCAATCATGTGACCACCTTCAACCCCAAACATAGCTGCAATTTTTTTTTCTTTTACAGCTTTTAAAATCTCTTTGACATTGGCTACTTTAATAATCTTATTTGAGTTCCGTAATACTAACTCATCTAAAATATCCATTTGGCTGTTGGCAATTGAATAAGGGTTTTTAACACCGCCATCGCTAAACACCGAAAATATTTGAACATCGAGACCTCCTTTCTTCCAACGATCCAAATCACTATGTGTTTTTCCAGTTAAATCCTGATCAAACATCACTCCTTTGTCTAGAGCTTTCATAAGAATATCATTATGGGTGTCAATTAAAATCGACTCATTATGAATTTCCTTAAATGAATTGTTTTCAGATTCATTTTTTAAAGAAGATTTACAGGATGTCAGAACAATAAAAAGTATTAAAATGTATTTCATTTTATTAAATTTATAATATATAATTTTATAAATCAAAAATTAATAATGAAAGTTAGTTATCATAAAATTTTATTACAAAAAAGATTTCCTCTTAAAATAAGCAGATTCGTTTCTGCATCGTGTTATAATGTATTTGTAAGGGTTGAAAAAGATGGTATTGTTGGTTGGGGAGAATCTGTTCCTGGTGAAACGGGAGCTCAAAATGCAGAACAGATAATATCTGAACTTGAAAAGCTTGTTGAAACTAATATTAATGATAAATCAATTTCTGAAATAGAATCTTTATCAAGGGAATTAAAAATCTCACCAGGTTCATATGCAGGTCTAGATATAGCTCTTTGGGATTGGAAAGCTAAAAAAGCAAATATGCCGCTACATGCCCTACTCGGGTTACCAATTCCTAAAACAAAAACATCTTTAACTATTGGAATCATGAGTCCTGAATCTGTTATAGATAGAGTTCCTCTTTTATTTGATAACAGTACAGCAAAATACCTTAAAATTAAATTAGGATCTCCAGAGGGAATTGATGCTGATAAAATCATGTATGAGCAAGTTTTGGAAAGTTCAAAACCATATAATCTTGGTCTTCGTGTAGATGCAAATGGAGGATGGAATACTGAAAATGCAAAGCATATGATTGAATGGTTGTCAAAAAGACATTGTGATTATGTTGAACAACCTTTAGCCCAAGGCAAGGAAAAAGATCTTAAAACATTATATGAAAACAGTCTACTACCAATATTTGTTGACGAATCATGCCGATATTCACAAGATATTATTGAGTATTCACAATGGGTAGATGGTGTTAACTTAAAATTAATGAAGAGTGGAGGAATAACAGAAGGGTTGAGAGTTTTAGCCACCGCTAAAGCTTTTGGTTTAGAAACAATGATCGGATGTATGAGTGAATCTTCTATTTCTATTTCTGCTGCTGCTTCTATTTCTGGTCACATCGACCATATTGATCTTGATTCCCATTATAATCTCAAGCCTGATCCAGCATCAGGTGCAAAAATGGTTAATGGGGTAACAATGCCAAGAATATCACCAGGTCATGGAGCATTTTTAACGAATGAAAATCAAATCTAATGCTGCATAGTTCATCAAAAGTTGCCATATTCATGGAAGGTCATCTATTTACAGATTATGGAAAGATGGGGCATGGAGTACTAAGATACCTACCTAACCCAATTGTTGCAGTAATTGATTCTGAAAATTCTGGAAAGAATATAAAAGATTGTCTTGCTATTGATAGCGATGTTCCTGTTGTTGATCATATTGATATTGCCATTTCTAATGGAGCAGAAGTTCTTATTTTAGGAATAGCAAGTTCAGGCGGCAAAATTCCTGAATCATGGTTTTCTGTTATAGATAGAGCGATACTCAAAGGCTTATCAATTATTAACGGTCTTCATGATGAATTAGCAATAAAATATAAAAACTCATTATCTAAAAATCAATGGATATGGGATGTTAGGATTCCACAATTTATACCCCAAATAGCAGCAGCTAGAGCTATAAAAACAAATAATAAAAGAATTTTGTGTGTAGGAACCGATATGGCATGTGGTAAAATGACCACAAGTCTTGAACTATTTAAATGGGCTAAAGAAAATAAAATTAAAAGTAGTTTTATAGCAACTGGTCAAATAGGAATTACTGTGACAGGAAAAGGAATCCCACTAGATGCCTATAAGGTAGATCATGCCTGTGGAGCTGTAGAGAAAATGGTTTTAGAAGAGTCTGAAAGCGATTGGGTCTTTATTGAGGGTCAAGGTTCATTATTACATCCTGGAAGTACTGCTACTTTACCTTTAATTAGGGGAAGTTGTGCTACTCATTTAATTTTATGTCATAAAGCTGACATGACTAATTTGGGTCCCCCAGCTGAACATATAAAAATCCCTAATCTGAACACAGTAATAAAACTAAACGAATCTTTAGCAAATGCCTGTGGAAATTCAACAAAAACTAAAGTTGTTGGAATATCATTGAATACAGTAGATTTAGATTCTCAAGCTGCTCAAAAAATCATTGATTTTTGGCAAGCAGAAACCAATCTTCCTGTTACTGATATTATTCGTTTTGGCCCAGAAAAATTAGCTTTAGCAATAAAATAATGACTTTAATCGGTTAATTATTTAAAAAAAACAATTTGATAATAACTAGAGTTATACCACTAAATTCAACTCTCTGTATATCAATTACATATAGTAAATAAAATATTATAATTTATCAAAAAGAGTAATATATTTATACTGTTAAAAGCAACTTATATTAATTAACAAAACAATTACTTAAATAATGTTTAGGCAATAGATTTGAGTATAAAATTGAGCACAAAAAAATCATTAACACTTTGTTAAAATAACTACTTATATTTACCAGGTAATTAGCAAATAATTATTTGCTTTATTTTTTTATTATGAAAAAACATTTACTTCATTTATTATTCATATTTTTTTGTGTGAGTTTGTCTTCACAAA
>Ga0114998_10001677_pt1 | contig 17070 bp, 15 predicted proteins | sample ArcticOcean_MG_C_5_FD_87044 | JGI IMG/M metagenome (GOLD analysis project Ga0114998, IMG submission 87044) | Marine microbial communities from western Arctic Ocean - ArcticOcean_MG_CB4_138 | ecosystem: Environmental > Aquatic > Marine > Oceanic | place: Arctic Ocean: Canada Basin | collected...
AAGCAAAAAAACATCAATTAAATTCTTCAAAAAATACATGGATTTTTCTCAAATTGCGCTTATATAAGTCATTTCAAATATACTATTGTGGAAAGAATAATTACAAAATCATTTGCTAGACTTATGGGTCGCGGGACTCATAGAGGATTTATAACTTTTGACGAGCTAAATAAATCATTAGGAAAAAGAAATCTTTCAGACGAAAACTTAGAACAAGCTTTTATGCACATTCTTGATGAGAATGTAGCACTTGTAGAAAAAAAATCTGATTTCAAAGTTTTAAGAAAAAAAGAAAGTTCATCTAAAGAAGAAGGTAAGACAATTGAGAAAAGTGATGATCCTATAAGAATGTATTTAAGAGAGATGGGTGGAGTAGAGCTTTTATCTCGAGAAGGTGAAATTGCAATTGCTAAAAGAATAGAAGCGGGAAAAGATGTAATGCTTATCGCCTTGGCACAAAGCCCAATTACTGCACAACAATTTGTAGAATGGGATGAAAAACTTAACAAAGATGAAATTTTAGTTAGGGAAATTATTGACATTGACACTAACTATATGGAGGATGAGAGTACAGGCCCAAGTGCAAAACAAAGAAATTCAGGAGAGACAGATAAAAATAATGAAAGTAATGGAGAAGATGACGAATTCAATCCAACACTTGCAGCAATGGAAACTGAAATTAAACCAAAAGTTTTAAAAACTGTAAATACTTTAATAAAAGAATATGCAAAATTAATTAAATATCAAAAAGAAAAGCTTGATTGTATCTTAAACTCAGTAAGTTTTTCAACAGCTAAAGAAAAAGGTAATGAAAAAATTATAAGTGAAATTTTAGAAAATATTAAATCATTACAACTATCTCCCTCTGTATTAGAAGAGTTAGTTCAAAAACATTATGTAGAAAATAAGAAAATTGTTTCACTAGAAGGAAATCTTCTAAGGTTAGCAATGGATCAAAAAATTCCAAGAAATGAATTTATTAAGTTTTATATTGGTAATGAAATTAATCCAAATCTTAAGAAGTTTCTGGACACCAACCCCATGTGGAAACAGTTTTTTTCTAAAAATAAAGATGAGTTTAAAAATATAAGAGAAAGATTAATCGAGATTAGTCATAAACTTGGAATTTCAGTCACTGATTATAAAAAACTAGTTAGTCGAGTTCAAAAAGGTGAAAAAGAATCTAGAATTGCAAAAAAAGAAATGGTTGAAGCTAATTTAAGATTAGTAATTTCAATTGCAAAAAAATATACAAACAGAGGCCTTCAATTTTTAGACCTTATTCAAGAAGGAAACATTGGTCTTATGAAAGCTGTAGATAAATTTGAATATAGAAGGGGTTATAAGTTTTCAACATATGCCACGTGGTGGATCAGACAAGCCATCACAAGATCTATTGCTGACCAAGCTCGTACAATAAGAATTCCTGTTCACATGATTGAAACTATTAATAAAATTGTGAGAACTCAAAGATTAATTTTAAGTGAGTTTGGTAGAGAGGCTACACCTGAGGAATTAGCACAAAAATTAAGAATGCCCCTAGACAAAGTTAGAAAAGTTTTAAAAATATCAAAAGAACCAGTGTCTCTTGAAAAACCAGTGGGAGATGAAGAAGATAGTAGTTTGGGAGACTTTATTGAAGACACAAAAGCGTTAGCTCCTTTAGAGCAGGCTATTAAATCTAATTTAGGTGAGGCTACGACTAAAATTTTATCAACTTTGACACCGAGAGAAGAAAGAGTTCTTAGAATGAGATTTGGTGTTGGAATGAATACTGACCACACCCTTGAAGAAGTGGGTCTACAATTTTCTGTAACTAGAGAACGTATTAGACAGATAGAAGCTAAAGCTTTAAGAAAATTAAAACACCCAAGTAGATCAAAACAGTTAAAAAGCTTTTTAGAAAGTTAAAATTTCAAAGGGACTGTAATTCAATAGTAACGTTAAAAATAGCCACATATCTTGTAACTATATTGTAACTTCATTTCAAAATTTTCTATTTCCACCAACCAATAACAGAAACCATTAATAGCTTGATATTTATCTGTATTACATAGAGCCATAACCTAATTTTTTCAAATGAAGGTTTAAGCATCTAAGTAAAGAAAATAATGTTTTTGAAATTTATATCACTATGAGATAATCTAAGATCATTGATCATGGGGGATTAGCTCAATAGTAGAGTACTCGATTGACATTCGAGGGGTAGTTGGAGCGTAACCAACATTCCCCACCATTTTCAGATCTAGAAATAAAAAATAAATTTATTTTTTAAAAAGAGTATTCGAAGGCTTATAAGTATAAAGCACCTAGTAGTTCAAAAAACTTTATGTTAAAAAGAGTTATTAAGGTATGAAAAAGCTAATTAATCTATAAATTTTATGATAAAAAAAACTTAATAGTGAAAAACTTTTCTTTATATGGATTACCTGAAAAAGTAGATTTCTGCAAGTTATGTGTGATCTCAAATCAAAGACCATCATCAACCGTTGAATTCAAAAATTCTGATGGAAAAAATAAATCAGGAATTTTAATAGGTGACAATGGTATTTGTGATGCCTGTTTATATAATCAGAAAAAATTAAAAATTGATTGGTCAGAGAGAGAAGAACAACTCTTTAAATTTTTAGATCAATATAGAAAAGATAATGGAGAGTATGACTGCATTGTGCCTAGTAGTGGGGGAAAAGATAGTTCTTTTACAGCGCATATTCTAAAAAAAAAATACAAAATGAATCCTCTTGCAGTTACGTGGGCTCCTAATATGTGGACTGAAGTTGGTTTTGAAAATTTTAACAATCTATCAAGAGTAGGTGGTGTAGATAGTATCCTCATAACACCTAATGGAAATTTACATAAATATTTAACTAAAATTTCATTTTTAAACTTAGGACATCCTTTTCAACCTTTTATACACGGTCAAAAAATAATTGGACCCAAAATTGCAAAAAAATTAAATATTCCATTAGTGGTATACGGAGAAAATCAAGCTGAATATGGCAATAAGCTTGAAGATAATCTTAACCATTATATGAATAATCAATTTTTTTCAGTTGAAGATAATTTTGATTTTAAAGATATCAAATTTGGAGGAAGATCAATTAAAAACATAATCGAAGAAAAAAAATTTAATTTTAGTGATTTTAGCAGCTATCTACCATTGAAAAAAAAAGAAGTTTTGGATAGTAAAATTCAAATGATTTTTCTAGGATATTTTGAAAAATGGGATCCTCAAGAATGCTTTTATTATGCAAGTGAAAATACTGGGTTTAGACCAGCTAAAGAAAGGTCTGATGGAACTTATTCAAAGTATACAGAAATAGACGATAAAATAGTACCAATACATTTCTACACAACTTACATAAAATTTGGGATTGGCAGAGCTTCCTACGATGGAGCTCAAGAAATAAGAAATAACAAAATTACTAGAGAAGAAGCCTTGAGTTTAGTTAAAAAGTTTGATGGAGAATTCCCAAAAACTTACTTTAAAGATTTTTTAGACTATATTGAAATATCAGAAGATGAGTTTTTAGAAAAAATTGATGATCTTAGATCCCCACATCTTTGGAAAAAAATTGGGGATAAGTGGGTTTTAAAGCATTCTGCATTTAAATGAGAGTAATAGCAAGATTAGACATTAAAAATGAAAATGTTATTAAAGGGATCAATTTTGAGGGATTAAGAGTTGTTGGCAATCCCAACAAACTTGCAAAAAAATACTATATTGACGGAGCAGATGAGTTAATTTATTCAGATTGCGTCGCCAGTCTTTATGGAAGAAATAACCTGGCATCATTAGTTAAAAATGCAGTTAAAGATATTTTTATCCCCATTACAGTTGCGGGTGGAATTAGATCAGAAGATGATGCAGATTTATTAATGAAAAATGGATCAGACAAATTAGCCATTAATACTGAATTATTTAAAAATGAAATTGTAGGTAAAACACTTATCCAAAAATATGGAAGCCAAAGTATTTTACTTTCTATTCAAGCTAAAAAAATATCCAAAACATCTTGGGAAGCATATGTAAATTTTGGAAGAGATAAAACTGATATGGACGTTATGGAGTGGATTAAAAAAATGTCAAAATATAATTTTGGTGAATTATTACTTACTTCAGTAGATGCGGATGGAGTTTCAGGTGGGTTTGATGTAGAGCTTTATGAAAAAGCAAGTAAAATTACAGAAATTCCAATAATTGCCTGTGGAGGTTTTGGAAAACTAAATCACATACAAGAATTAAAGAAATATGCTGAAATTGAAGCAATATCTATTTCAAAAGCACTTCACTATGAAAAAATTAGTATAAAAGAAATTAAAGAATTTATAGAAAAAATTAATGATTAAAAAAATAATTATAATTGATTATGGTTTAGGAAATATTTTAAGTATAAAAAATGCAGTTAATCATTGTGGACATAATGTAATTGTAACAAGTGAAAGAAAAATAATTGAAAGTGCATCCCACATAATCTTGCCAGGTGTAGGGGCATTTCCATCTGCAATGAGAAGATTTAAAGACCTAGATTTAATGGACGCAATCCATAAAGCTAAAAAACGTAAAGTTTTTATTCTAGGAATATGCTTAGGAATGCAGCTCTTATTTACTGATAGTGAAGAGTTTGAACTAACAAGTGGAATAAACCTAATTAAAGGTAATGTAGTTAAATTAGATAAACTTGGCAGTAATTTTAACTCTAAATTACCAAATATAGGGTGGAGAAATTGTGAGATAGTTTCATCTGGTAAAAATATCAATATTTTAAAATATATTTCTTCCTCGGATAAATTTTATTTTGTTCATAGTTATGGATTAATAAATTATGGAAAAGAACTTAATGTGTCAAAATCAATTTACAAAAATATCGAATTTCCTGCTGTAGTTAATTTTGAAAATATTTATGGTTGTCAATTTCATCCAGAAAAAAGTGGACCACAAGGGTTAAAGATAATAAAAAATTTTTTGCAACTATGAAAAAAAAATTAATTTTATTGACAGGTAATGAATTAAGACATTCGTATTTTGCTTGTTATTTATCATCACATAAAAATATTGATTTAAATTTAGTTGTTCATGAGTCTAATATTAAATTAAAAAAGAATATTTTATATAAAAAAGACAAACTTATAAAAAAACATGTAGATTTAAGAAATAAAACCGAAATTATTGATTTTAAAAAATTTATTAAATTAAATAAAAAGTATGACTCAATTAATATTAAAAATGGAAGGATTAATGAAGAAAAGATTATTAATTTAATAAAAATGAAAGAATTTGACTATATAGTTTCATATGGTTGCTCAATAATTTCTGAAAAATTTATTAATAAATTTAAAAACAAAATACTCAATGTTCATCTTGGACTATCTCCATATTATAGGGGCTCTGGAACAAACTTTTTCCCATTTGTTAATGAAGAGCTTCAATTTTGTGGTTCAACTATTATGCAAATAAGTAAAAAATTAGATGGTGGAAAAATTATACATCAAGTTAGGCCCAAGTTTAGCTTAAACGACAATATACATACAATAGGAAATAAAATAATAAAAGACACTGCTATTGAACTTTGCAAAATTTTAACAAAAAAAAAAGATTTTAAATTTTTCAAAATAAAAACGAAATATAAAACTAAAATTTATAAAAGAAAAGATTTTACAAAAAATGCGCTAGAAGTAGCGTTAATAAATATAAAAAATGATTTAATTCCAAGCTATATTCATAAACATAAAAAATTAATGGAAAAAAAATATCCAATTAGAAAGCAAATATGAGTAAGGTAGTTATGTATCATTATATAAGAAGTTTTGATAAATTCTTACCATATTTTAATTTTCTTCATTTTAATGATTTTAAAAAACAAATTAATTATTTAAAAAAAAAAAAAAGTTTTTTTAATATCTCTGATGATTTAAATAAAAATTATTATAAAAATAAATTTTTATTAACGTTTGATGATGGCCTTAAAGAGCATTTAAATGTGGCAAAATATTTAAAAAAAAAAAATATTTTAGGACTTTTTTTTATCCCTGGTTTACAATTAAAGAAATCAGATTTTTTACCAATACATAAAATTCACTTACTTTTTGGAAAATATGATGCAAACGAATTATTGGGTATTTATAAAAAATTCAAAATAAAAGTTGATTTTGATAAAGATATTTATTCAATATTTAAAAAACAAAAAAATTTTCTAGATCAAAATAACCTGATTTCAGAAAATAGTAAAAAAGTTTTTTTAAAGACTTTATTAAACAATTTAGATCAAAAAAATCCTCTACTTGTTAAAAATATTTTTAATTATTGTTTTGGTAAAATAAAACAAAAAAAAATCTTTAAAAATTTTTATTTGAACTCAAAAGATATTATAGATTTAAATAAACTTGGCATGAAAATTGGAGGGCATAGTTATGGACACAGAGTTTTATCAAAATTAACATATAATCAACAGATCAATGACATTTCTAAATCAATGAATATATTGTCTAATATTTTAGATAGAAATATTGAATATTTTTGTTATCCTTATGGGGGATTTAAAGTATTCAATAAAGATACAATAAAAATATTAAAGAAAAAAAAAATTACTTATTCATTTAATGTTGATTCTAAGGATTGGGTTAATAAATCAAATAATTTTTATGTACCAAGATATGATTGTAATGAATTTAAACATGGAAAGATTTTTAAAATTAGTTAATTAACCTAATGTGATGAAAAAATTTAAAATTGGTAAACTTACACTGGATCATAATGATCCTCCTTTTGTTATTGCCGAAATAGGAATAAATCATAATGGAAATTTAGATAGAGCAATAAATATTGCTGATAAAGCCATATTGTATGGTGCTGAAATTATTAAGCACCAAACTCATATAGTTGATGAAGAAATGTCAGAAGAAGCAAAAAAAGCAATACCTGGAAATTCAAAATTATCAATATATGAAATAATGAAAAACTGTAGTTTAAGCGAAACTGAAGAAAAAAAACTAATGAATTACATAAAGAGTAGAAATAAAATTTTTATAAGCTCTCCGTTTTCAATTGCAGCAGCAGATAGATTGGGAAGATTTAATGTGCCAGCGTTTAAAATTGGATCTGGAGAATGTAATAATCATCATTTTATCCAGTATATATGTAAATTTAAAAAACCAATTATTTTAAGTACTGGCATGAATAGTATTAATAGCATTAAAAAATCAGTTGAAATTATAAAAAAAAATAAACTACCACTAGCTTTATTGCACTGTACCAATATTTATCCTACACCAGCTAATTTAGTTAGATTAGATTGTATTAGACAATTAAAGCAAGCTTATCCATGGTGTGTAGTTGGTATATCTGATCATACAGTGACAAATCATACAAGCTTAGCAGCTGTAGGATTGGGTGCCAGAATTATAGAAAAACATTTTGTAGATAGTAAAAAAGTTTCTGGTCCCGATGTAAGTTGCTCAATGGACCCAAATGATCTGAAGGATATGATAAATGGATCTAAAATAATATTTGATGCAAGAGGTGGAATAAAAAAACCACTAGAGGAAGAAAAAGTTACAATAAACTTTGCATTTGCTTCAGTTTGTGCTTCTAAAGAAATTAAGGCTGGTCAAATTTTAACAAGGAAAAACATTTGCCTAAAAAGACCTGGTAATGGCTATTATAAAATAAAGGATTTCACAAAATTGTTAGGAAAGAAAAGCAAAAATTCAATTAAAAAAAATACTCAAATTAAAAAAAAAGATTTAGCATGAAGAAAATTATTTTTGTAACAGCTACAAGGGCTGATTATGGTAAGTTAAAAACAATCATAATTTCCACGCAGAAATTAAAAAAGTTTAAAATAGACGTTTTTGTTACAGGTATGCATAATATGAAAGAATACGGCAGCACGTATGAGCATATCAACAAAGATAAAATCATCAATGTAAAAAGATTTACTAATCAAAAATTGGGATATAGTCAGGATGCTATTTTATCAAACACCATTGATGGTTTTTCTAAATTTGTAAAAAAAATAAAACCAGATTTGGTTATTATTCATGGTGACAGAATTGAACCGCTTGGATGTGCTATAGTTTGTTGCCTAAATAATATAAAGATAGCACATTTTGAAGGTGGAGAGCTCTCAGGGACTATTGATGAGATTTTTAGACATTCAATTTCAAAACTTTGTAATATTCACTTTGTAACAAATAAAATAGCAAAAAAAAGATTAATTCAATTAGGTGAGTTAAATAAAAGTATCTTCGTAACAGGATCGCCAGACGTAGATATGTTGCTTAATAAAAATTTGCCTTCTTTAAAAATAGTAAATAAAAAATATAATATAAAATTTGATAATTATTCATTAGCAATTTTTCATCCTGTTACAACGGATATTTCAAATTTAAAAAATAATATTAACTCTTTTGTCAGAGCTTTAAAAAAAAGTAATAAAAATTATATTTTAATATATCCAAATAATGATCTTGGATCAAAAATAATTATTGAAAAATATCTAAAAATTAAATCTGATAAAATAAAAATTTTTCCATCAATAAGGTTTGAGTATTATTTAACACTATTAAAAAATTGTAATTTCATAGTAGGAAACTCAAGTTCAGGAATTGTTGAGGCACCTTATTATGGTGTTCCCACTATTAATATTGGTGATAGGCAAAAAAACAGAGCTAATTTGAAATCTATTATTAATTGCAATTCTAAATTTGAATCAATAAGTAGATTAATAAAAAGATTTTCTAAAATTCAAAGATTTAAAAAATCATTCTTTTTCGGTTTGGGGAAAAGTAATGATAGAGTAGTGAAAATTTTAAATTTAAAAAATATTTGGAAGCTTGATAATCAAAAACAATTCAAAGATATTATTACAAAAAAATAAAGAATATGACAAAATATTTAATTAATCTAGATGGCTACCTAAGAGTGAGTTTGTCAAAAGCATTAAGTACAATAGATAAGATAGATGATCTTTCTTTTTTTTGTGTTTCAAAGAAAGATAAATACTTTTTATTAAAAGATTTTCCAAAATCTAAAATTTATTGTTTGGAAAATTTTTTAGAAGGCAATTTTAATAAAGAAATTGAAATAGGTATGTTAGATAAAATCGAAAAAGAATTGAACATAACCATAATGGAGACATGTGTTAGCGCACTAAACTATTCACAATTTTATAATACAACCAACATGAGTCAAAATAATAAAAATATTACTGATATAAAAAGAGCCTACTTAAATTATCTGTTTTATAGTGAAATTTTAGATAATGTAAATCCAGATATTATTTTACATGAACATGCAGGTGGTACAGGTTCTGAAATTTTAGAAAAATTATCAATCAAAAGAAATATAAGATATTATATCTTTTGCACTAGGTTCTTTGAGAGTAGATTTCTTTTAATGAATATCAGAAATCATAAGTTTGAACAATTAGAAGAATTTTATAAAACTTGCACACCATCAATCAAAGAATTGCAAGCTGTTAAAAATACTTTTACTAAAATAAAAAACAATATTTCTCCAGCTGAGATAGTGCATATAAAAAATATTAAAAAAAAAAAATTAAACATATTCCAAAATTTATTTGATAAAATTAAAGATTTTAATACTAGATCAGTAGAAGAAAATTATATTCTCTCAAAATATCCCCCCATAAAAGATTATATTTTTGAGAAGATAAAAAGTAAATTAAGAGAATTTTATATTGAAGTATTTTATTCTAAAACTGTTAGTCAAATAATTTCTAATAATCCGAAAAAAAAAATTATCACTTATTTTTTACAATCCGAACCTGAATTAATAATTTATAAACTTGGTGGAAAAATTTTTTGTGATCAAAAGACTATAATAAAAAATCTAGCTTTGAGTTTGCCACATGATTATATATTATTAATTAAGGAACATAGAAGTCAGTCAATTAATTCAAGATTTAGAAATTTACAATTTTTTAGAGATATATTGGATCATACCAATGTTAGACTTGTTAAAAGCACAGAAGATCCAATAAATTTAATTAATTACTCATATTGTATTGCCAATCTATCTGGCACCATTGGCCTTGAAGCTCTTATACGAAATAAAGCAATTATATTATTTGGTAATATTTTTTACGAAAATTTTCCCAATGTATTTAAAATTAAAAATTTAGACGATTTAAAAAATATAATCGAAAAAATTAAAAAGGGATTTAAAAATGGAGATGAGATTTTAAAATACATGTATTCCTTAAGAAAAACAATGTTTAAAGGTAATGTTTTTGATGGTTCAAAATTAACAAAAAATAATGATGAATTTTTAAAGGTGTCATTGAAAAAAATTTTTTCAATATATCAATAAAATAAAATTATTTAAAATATAGGATTTTATGGCTAAAATTTTGTTTATTAATCCCAATAAATGGGGGAGAGGCATAACACATTTGTGGATTGCATCACACAGCTCAATTTTAAAAAAAGAAAATCACGAAGTAGAATTATTTGATTGTACATTTTATTCAAATTGGACTGATGATGAAGTCGGTTATGCTACACAAAACGGAATGTTTATGCCTTCCGACTATAATAATTTTGTTAGTTTTACAAAAAATTCAATCACAAAAGATCTTCAAAGCAAGATTGATATTTTTAAACCAGATATTATATTTTGGTCTGCACTCTCCTCTCATATTCATAGCGAAGGAGAATATGTGAATATTGAAAATGGTTATGAAGTTTTAAAAGGAATAAATATTTACGGTGCTAAAAAAATTACTGGTGGATTACAGGTCACTGCTGCTCCTGAAGTTATATTGGAAAAATTTTTAAATCTTGATTACTTAATTATGGGAGAAAGTGAGCTTGTACTTGCCGAAATAGCTAAATCTATAGATGAAAATAAAAGTTTTTTAGAAATAAATGGGATTGTATTCTTAAAAGACAATAAAATTATAAAAAATAAAAAACAAAAAATAATAGATAACTTGGATATTTTGTCACCATATGATTATGATATATTTAAAGATCAGGTTTTTTTTAGACCTTATAACGGTGAGGTTGTTAGGGCTGTAGATTATGAACTTTCAAGAGGTTGTATATATTCTTGTTCCTATTGTGTTGAGACCATAATTCAAAAATATTATGGATTTGAACAATCTTCAAAAAAAACAGGCGCAATAAGTAATTTTAAATCATACTTAAGAAGTAAATCAGCAAAAATTATTTATAAAGAATTAGAATATTTAAAAAACATTAAAAAGATAGATCTTATAAGATGTCAGGATACTAATTTTTTAACCAATGATAAAAAAATTTTATTAGAATTGGCAGAATTAATTGATAAAAATAATTTAGATATAAAAATGTTTATTGAAACAAGGCCTGAAGGAATAAATGAAAAATCAATAGACTTATTAAAGAAATTAAAAGTTGTGGGTGTGGGTATGGGGATAGAGTTAGCAGCTGAAGATTTTAGAGAAAATGAGCTAAATAGGTTTGCAAGTCAATCAAAAACCATAAATGCTTTTGATTTATTAAAAAAAAATAATATTAAAAGAACTAGTTATAATATTATTGGACTGCCAAAGCAAAATGAAGAGTCCATCCTACAAACTATTGAATTTAATAAGATTTTAAAACCAGATACTATAACTGTAGCTTTTTACTCACCATATTATGGTACGGGACAGCATAAGGCGGGTGTAAAAGAAGGAATATTTACAGAATACGAGTTTGGAGCAGATGCGGCACTCAGATCTCAAACCAAAAGCAAGAGTCTTACAAAAAATATACTTGAATATTATAAAAAGAATTTTGTAAGCTTAGTAAGAAATGCAAAATAAGAATCAAAATAAAGTTGTTATTGGCACCTGGTCATTAAGTGGTGATTTTGGCTATATTAAAAAAAGCACAATTTATAAAACTTTAGACAAAGCAGTAAAAAATGAATTTTTAGAATTTGATACAGCACCCACGTATGGCTCTGGAAAAATTTATAAAATTTTAAGTGAGATGTTTAGAAATGATAATAAAATAAAAATAAATACAAAGTGTGGCTACAACCAAAATAATAAAAAAACTTTTAAATTAATAGATATAGAAAAATCAGTAAATCAATCAATCGAAGCTTTTGGAAAAATACACACTTTATTTTTACATAATCCTAGAGGAGAGATAAAAAATTTTAATAAAGTTATAAATTTATTAGATAAATATAAGAAAGAAGGATTAGTAAAATATACTGGTATTTCATTAGCCAGAAATTATTATTTTAAAAAAGAAATAATGGATAAATTTGATTTCCTACAAGATGAATTAAATTTATTAAGAACAAATGCCATCACATTATTGAAAAATTTTAAACCTAAAATCATGGCAAGATCTCCTTTTGCTTCTGGATGTTTGGCGGGAAAATTAAAAGAAAATTCAATATTTTTTAAGGATGATTATAGATCTCAATGGTTAAATGAGAGTTCTCGTAGAACTAATATTTTATATCAAATTAATTTAATTAAAAAAAATCATAAAACTCCAATTAGAATATTGGCTAAAAATTTTTTATTTCAAAATAAAGATATAGATAAAATAATCTTTGGAGTAAAAAAACCACTTCATATTGATGAAATAAAAAAAGATATTTTCAATTTTAAGAATATTACTGTAAATGATAAAATAAAAATTTTTGATTTAAATAAAAATAATTTTTACTTAAATGACAGAATTGGATATTAATTAATATCTCAAGATACTTCTTTTATTTGAATTAATATTTCTAATTTTTTGATTTGAATTTAAAATTTTAATCAAGTTTAAATAATTATAGTTTTCTTTATCTAAAATTTTTGTATATAAGGCTTTAGCTAACTTATAGTCTTCTAAATAATCTACTGAGAGCTTATAACTTGTGTAGTCTTTTTTTATTGAAAAGTTTTTTATCTTAAATTTTTTATAATTTCTGTAGATATAAGGCGTAACATGTTCTTTTTCAATTTTATTAGTTTTTGAATTTTGAACTTTATTTAATACATCAAAAGAAAATACCTCTACACTCATACCCGCTGGATATGTTGGTTTTATAATATTTGAAACATAATCATATTTTTTGGTCTTAAAAATTTTAATAGCTTTTTCAACTATATGTGGATCCATAAAAGGAGAATCTGAACAAATTCTTACAATTGTTTCTAGTTTAAATTTTTTTGCTGTTTGATAGTATCTTTTTAAGACATTTAAAGACGTTCCATTGAATGAATAACAATCATTATTCTTAGCAATTTTGTTAATTATGGTGTCTGACTTATTTTTAGTAGTAGCAATTATAATCTTATTTTTTATTTTTATTTTTTTCAATCTACTTATTAAGTGTTCTAGAATTCTTTTGTTACCAATTTTTAGTAATATTTTTGCAGGTAGTCTTTTTGAACCTGTTCTTGCTTGTACTATAATTCCAATACTCATTTCATATCTGAAACTTTAAATAAATGATCTTTTTTAATATTTTTTTTCAATTTTTTATTAATAATTTTTTTTACATCTGATGGACTTAGGCCTGTTCCAGGTCTCTTAAAATTAAGATCTTTTAGTTTAATAACTTCTCCCTTATTCATCGATGATTTTGAAACAATACTTCTTCTTGCAAGTTTTCTAGCTTTAATTTCACACAAAAGAACTTTTTTTTTACCCTCACCCATCGCTGAGTTTATTACTAGGCATCTTTCTTTAAGAGTTTTTAATTCACTTGGAAGAATTGATAGCCAATGATCTGCACTTTTTTTTAATTTATTGTCAAAAGTGAAATGTTTTTCAATTGCAGAAACTCCAAGTGGAATAGAAGCGGTTGCAATATCTATACCAAGAGTATGATCGCTAAGTCCAACTAGCTCATTAGGAAATCTTTGTTTAATATCGTTTATTGCTAACAAATTGGCATCCTCAGGTGAGGTTGGATAACATAAAGTGCAGTGCATTATTAAGATTTTTTTATTTCCACATTTTTTTATTAAGTTTACAGCATTTTTAATTTCATGCATATTTGAAGCTCCAGTAGAAAGAAGGATTGGCAACTTTTTTTTTGCAATAAACTTAATAAGCTCAAAATTAGTAATATCACATGATGCAATTTTAAAACCTTTCATACCTAATGATACAAGCATATCTGCAGACTCTTCATCAAATGGTGTTGATAAAAATTCTATCTTTTTTTTTTTACAATAATTTATTAAAATTTTATAATGTTTTTTTTCAAAACTATCTAAATTTGAATAGCTATCAAATTGAGACCCTTTCTTTTTTTTTTCACCACTCCATTTCCAAAATCTAGCAGCTTTTTTTGTGGTGAGTTTTTCTGCTTTATAAGTTTGAAATTTTATAATATCACAATTTGCTTCTTTTGCTTTATCAATCAATTTCTTGGCAAATTCTATACTTCCATTATGATTTACACCAGCCTCAGCAATCAGGATTGTTTTTTTTTTAGTAAAATTAATTTTTCCTATTTTAAACATTAGATAATTTTTTATTTATTTTTTTAACTATTGATTTTCTTAGACCTGAATTAGAAATGTTCTTATCATGTATGTAATATCTGTACAGTGGAATAGGTAAATAAAATACTTTTTCTTTTTTTAAGATTTTACTAATTATTTCGTAATCTTCTGCTTCTTTAAGTTTAGGGTTATAACCACCATAACTTATAAATTTTTTTTTATTAAACATTACACCAGCACCATGATTTTTTAAAATATTTTTATTTTTAAGTTTTACTACTTTTTCTTTGTAACCAAATTCATCTACTCTATAATGATCACAATACACAAAGGCAAAATCTTCATTATAACTTATTATGTCATGTAAGTGATTAATAGTGTTCTTATTAATAAAATCATCAGAGTCTACTCTGATAAAAAACTTACCTTTTGATTTCTTTAGGGCAAAATTAGAAGCATATGATATCCCCATATTTTTTTTTAATCTGTAAAGTTTAATACTTGATATAAATTTTTTTGCAATTTTGTATGAATTATCAGTTGATCCATCGTCAATAAATATGATTTCAAATTTTTTATTAAAAACTATTTGATCAATACAAGATCTCAAAGATCTCTCTATAAAATTTTCTCTATTATTATTAATAATAATAATTGATATGTCCATTATGATATTGTTTACTTAGTTTATAATACTTTTTCATAAATTATCAAAATAAATTAATTTTTAAAATTATAAAAACTCCTAATATAATTTATAATAAAGATAATAAATATAATTATTAATATATCATATATGAAAAAAAAATATTTAATTAATTTAGATGGATGGGTGCAGTCAATATATACAAAGCCATTCCAAAATTTAATCAATGATTTAAACTATGTTAATATAGCATTTTTATGTGCCTCTATAGATGTCAAATCTAAAATTGAGAAAGATTTTCCAAGATTAAAAGTTTTTTGTGTGGAAGAATATTTTTTAAATAATTATAAGAATACCAAACCTAGAGATATTGAAACTATTTGTGATAAGCTTGGCATCCCATTTGGAGAAATTAATTATGCTCTTTCATCCTATAAAAAATTTTATATTCAAGCAATAAGATCATCTGAAGATCAATTCCATTTAGATTTAAAGAGAATTTTATTAAATAGTAACTTCTATGATGAAATATTTAAAAATTTTAAACCCAATATTGTTTTACACGAACACTCAGGTGGAATTGGAAGTAAAATTCTTTGGGAGAAATGTAAAAAAAATAAATGTAGATATTATTTTCTTAAAGGCATGTATTATGATGATAAATTTGCATTAATAGATAATGATCAATTTAAATCACCGTTTTATGAAAATGCCAGTAGCTATATAGATGATGTAGAAGAGTATAAATTGTTTTCATCTAAAATTAAAAAATCCATAGATCATTCAGCTCCTTTTGAGAAGCATAAGATGCATAATAAAAAAAAAATTAGTTTATACAATAGGTTAAAGAATAAGCTTAATGATTATAACAAATATCATAAAAATCCAGATGAATTAAATTATTTATTAACCAAATATCCACCTATTCTTGATGGAATATTTTATAAACTTCTTTCTTATTGTAAAAATTTTATTTTAAAAAGTTTTTATGTAGACAAAAAAATTAATTTTAATAATAAATATGCTGTTTTTTTTTTACAAGTAGAACCAGAAATTAGTAGCTACACATTGACCAATTCTAATTTTGACTCGTATTCCATAATAAAAAGTATTGCAATAAATCTTCCAGCTGACACTCTGCTGTATGTAAAAGAGCATCCGGCACAAACTATACAATCTAGAGCAAAAGATTTAGCTTTTTTTAAAAATATAAAAAGTTTTTCCAATGTTAGGGTTATTTCTTCTAATTTAAACTCTAGTCAATTAATTAAAAATTCAGAATTTATAGTTTCAGGTTCGGGCTCAGCTTTATTTGAGGGAATACTTTTAAATAAAAGATGTGTTTACTATGGTGATCATTTCTACACCAATCATAAAAACTTATTTAAATTAAAAGATGTTAATAGCATAATTGATATACTTAAAGTTTTTAGAGAAAAAGTAGTTATTACTTATGATAATCAGATTTTAGAAGAAAATATAAAATTTGCATATAAAGTTTATAAATCTATGTTTAAAGGTAAGTACTTTTATAATACTGGAGAATTTAATGAAAATACCAAAAATTGGACTAATTCTTTTAAGGCATTGTTTCAATATTTTGAAAAATTATAAATAAAACTATTTTTTAATGACCGTCTTTACAATTAAGCATTATCTTGATTTAGATCATATTTTTAAGATATTCATAAACAGGAAATTAGAATATTTAAAAATATAATTACAAAAATTAAAAATTTTTATCTTAACAAAATTAAAATGAATTCTAGACGTACCTTTCATGTCATCCATATAATAGGTCAAACAAATCTTCTTGCCTAATTCATAAAGCCATTGTAGAACCTAACTAATTGAGTAGGGCCTGTAGCTCAGTTGGTTAGAGCAGTACACTCATAATGTATTGGTCCCAGGTTCGAGTCCTGGTGGGCCCACCAAAAATTATTTTTATAGATGATTATTTAATAAACT
>Ga0114998_10001681_pt1 | contig 17060 bp, 9 predicted proteins | sample ArcticOcean_MG_C_5_FD_87044 | JGI IMG/M metagenome (GOLD analysis project Ga0114998, IMG submission 87044) | Marine microbial communities from western Arctic Ocean - ArcticOcean_MG_CB4_138 | ecosystem: Environmental > Aquatic > Marine > Oceanic | place: Arctic Ocean: Canada Basin | collected...
GACGAAGATGGTTTCACGTTAGTCGTTCGTTTCCTTTGTCCAATCGAGGTCAGGGTCGATTTTTGAGACGCTTTTCTTTTCGGTCTTTCATGTTCAATGTTTCGTACTACTACTGCCTTTGTTGCTGGTTTATTATTAACAGTTTCTTCGCTCTTCTTCTTCTTCGCTGCCATTATTGTTATTGTTAATAGTATGTATACTATAGAGCGCACTGTTCTGTTGATGATGAGAACTTCCCGTGGTCCCGATGTGAGTCGCGTGTTCGCTTTGATATTATTGCTCATCAACAATAAAAGAAATTATGAAATTCAAATTTTCAAATTTCTGGAAACCCTAAACTATAATAAAGCGCGATATAAAAAAAACAAACGAACAACAATTACGAATTAGAACAACAGAATAATAACAAAAATATTTATAGACGATGATGAGCACGACTACCATAAGTGACGACTGCGATGAAATGATTGAAAAGAGAACAACAACAACTGCTGCTGATAATGTATCAGAACAACAGGAACAAGAACAACAAAAGAGTGCCCATACTCAAACAAATAATAATCCAAATCAGACGAAGAAGATGAATAAGCCGAGACTGGTCATAAAATCAATGGTACTCGAGAACTTTAAATCATACGCAGGTGCACAACATGTTGGTCCATTCCATAAGGTAATTATATTAATATAAACGATATTATGTGTTATTTATTACGGGTAATTGCGTTTATTAATGTGCGAAGCGCGATACGATGCGATATTAATATTATTATTGTTTTGATATCGATATGGAAATCTAACCGTGTCTCTCTCTCTCTTTTTTCTTCTTATTCCCCCTCTCTCTCAAATACTAATACAAAAATGTTCAAAAACAAAATTAAAAACGATAAGTCATTTTCCTCAGTCGTTGGTCCGAATGGTTCAGGGAAATCAAACGTCATCGATGCCATGATGTTTGTGTTTGGTAAACGTGCGAAGCAGTTGAGATTGAATAAAGTATCTGAATTGATTCATAAATCGACCAATTTCAGAAACTTGGAATACGCTCGAGTTGAAGTACATTTCCACGAGATTTTAGATTCAGAGACGGACGCGGAAGGTTTTACTGCAGTTCCGAACTCCGATTTCACAATCTCGAGAGAAGCATACATTAACAATACTTCCAAATATTTCGTAAATAACAAAACTTCGAACTTTACGGAAGTTACGAATATGTTAAAAGGCAAAGGCGTCGATTTGAACAATAACCGCTTTTTGATTCTCCAAGGCGAAGTCGAACAAATTTCAATGATGAAACCAAAAGGTGTGAATCCAGGAGACGAAGGATTATTAGAATACATGGAAGATATTATTGGTACTAACCAATACGTAGAGCCAATCGAAGAGGCTGGTAAAAAGCTCGAAGAATTGAACGATAAGCGCGCTGGGATGGTTTCCAGATTAACGCTCGTCGAGAAAGAGAAGGACGCTTTAGAAATTGTAAAGAACGAAGCTGAATTGTTCTTGCAAAAAGAAAAAGATTTAATTAAAGCGAAATCGATTTCGTTACAAATGGAAATTGCTGAAAATCGAAAAGTGATGACTGAACTTTCCGATAATTGCGTTCGTTTAAGAGCACAGCTCGAGGAAGAAAAATCAAAACAAAGCGAACACAAATGTTCTTTGAAAGTTGTTGAAGAAAAATATAAAACTCAAACAACAGAGTTGAGTGAAATTCAGAGAAATCTCGACATATCCGTGAAAGAGTTTGCAGAGTTTGAAAGTAAAGACGTGAAATTCCGCGAAGATTTGAAGCACATGAAGCAGCAAGTGAAGAAACTCGATGAAAAGTTGATCAAGGAAATTGCACAAAAAGAAAAAATAGACGTCGAGTGCGAAAGTATCGAGAAAGACGTTCCTGCGTTGGAGGCTCGAAAAGCAGAGCTCGAGTCCAGAGTGCAAGGCGAGGAAAGCAAACTCGATGAAATGCTCAACGGTTTAAAAGGCGAAATGACTGATATCGGAGCGAAAATTGATAGCGTCGAGCGCGATTTGCAGCCTTGGGAAGGAAAAATTGCAGACGCAAGAGGCGAAGTCGACGTTGCTACGGCTGAACGAAAACTAATGCTCGAAAAGCATGCTGAAGTCGAAAAGAACTTAAAATCTGCCATCGATGGTAAAGCTTCTGCAGAGGCAAAAGTGAAATCGTTGACGAAGCAAATTGCAGACGACGAGGCGCAACTCGAAATCGAGCTTGCGAACGCCGAAAAAGCGAGAAACGCAGAAACAGCCGCTAAGACAAAAGAAGCAAATTTGCTCGAGCTTACGAGAGAAGCGAGAGGAAAGCTCGAGCAACGAAAAACAAGCGCTTCGCAGGAGACTCAAAAGGGTGCAATCGTACAAGCGTTGTTAGATGCCCAAAGTTCCGGTGGCGTCAAAGGCGTAATTGGCCGTCTCGGTGATTTGGGAGCGATTGATAAGAAATATGACATTGCAGTTTCGACTGCAGTTGGTGCTTTGGATTATGTCGTCGTTGAAACTACTTCTGATGCGCAAAACTGCGTGCAATATTTGCGACGAAACAATTTGGGCGTTGCAACGTTTTTGATTTTGGAAAAACAAGCGCACCTGGCCGAGAAATTGTATGAAAATCAAAATAACATCCCCGAAAACGCTCCGAGACTTATTGATTTAATCAAACCCGCGGAGGAAAGATTTTTACCAGCATTTTACTTTGCCGTTCGTGAAACTGCCGTAGCTGAAGATTTAGATCAAGCTGGGAGAATCGCATACGGTGCTAAACGGCACCGCGTCGTGACGTTGAAAGGCCAAGTCATTGAGACTTCAGGTACGATGTCCGGTGGTGGCTCGAAACCGATTTCTGGACGAATGCGAGTCGGCAAAGAGAAACCGGTTGTTATTGATGAAAAGGCAGCGGCAAAAGAAGTTGAGGAGTCCGAGAAAGAGTTACAGAAAGCTACTGGTGATTTGGAGAGAGCAAAAAAAGCCGCTTTCGAGGCGTTGAGAGAAGCGAGAGACGCAGAGGCAAAATGTGCACAATTTGAGCGGACTTTACCAAAGTTGAAAGCCGAACTTGAAGCGGCGGAAAGCAAGATTGCCGATTTAAATGGGCGATTGGATGAACTTAAAGCTGCGCACGAGGCATCAAAAAATGATGCTTCCCAATTGAAAGAGCTCGATGCAAAGGTTTCTGAAGCAGAAGATGCGTTGAAATCAGTCCTCGATGGTGCTTCGAGACTCAAAGCTGAGCTTAAAAAATGGCAAGTTGCTTTGGAAAATGTCGGAGGAGAAGAGTTGCGAAGACAAAAGTCCGTCGTTAGAGAAATTCACACCGGCATCGAGATGGCTTCGCAGAAAGTAACAGACAAGAGAGCCGCAGCAAAGTCGCACGTGAAAACTTTGGAGCGATTGACTAAATCTGTCTCTGAAGCAGAATCGGAAAAAGAGAAAATCAAAAACGAGATGGATACAATCAAAGAAGAATTCAAAGGTTTGGAAGAAGGTGCGATGAAGGTTCTTGAGTCTCAGAAAGAGCTGAAGGATCGCGGTGAAGCTAAATCCAAGGAATGCTCAGAATCGCAAGTCGAGCTCGATAGTATCATGAAAATTGTGAACGAATTGCGATCGATCGAAGTTGATATTCAGGGGAAAATTGATGACATTGATAACAAATTGAGAGATCACAGCAAAATGGAAAAAGGATGCTTGAAAGAGATGGAGAAACTTCAAAAGGAGAGAAATTCTCTCTCACCAGGAGTAGACGAGAGCGAAATCTTATTGAATGTTTCAGACGAAGAACTTGGTGAGATAGACGAAGAGAAGAATAACGCGTCAATTGTTGCAATTGAAACTGAATTGAAAGAAATGAAACCGGACATGAGTTCTATCGAACAATTTGCTCTCAAGTTGACCGAGTACGAAGAGAGAGTCGGAGATTTGAAAACCGTTACGGAGGAGAGAGACTCGTTCCGACAAACATTTGATGACTTGCGAAAGAAGCGATTAGAGGAGTTTATGGCTGGATTTTCTATAATCTCAATCAAATTGAAAGAAATGTACCAGATGATTACTCTAGGTGGTGATGCCGAGCTCGAGTTGGTAGATTCGCTCGATCCATTTTCTGAAGGCATCGTGTTTTCGGTTCGACCGCCAAAGAAGAGTTGGAAGAATATTGCAAACTTGTCGGGGGGAGAGAAGACGCTTTCTTCGCTCGCATTAGTATTTGCGTTGCATCATTACAAACCGACGCCTTTATATGTCATGGACGAAATCGATGCGGCTTTAGACTTTAAAAACGTCTCGATCGTTGGGCATTACATCAAGGAAAGAACAAAAGATGCGCAATTTATAATCATTTCTTTACGGAACAACATGTTTGAGCTTGCAGATCGTCTGGTTGGAGTTTACAAAACTGAGAACCATACGAAGACGGTTGCAATAAATCCTGGAGCGTTTACTGTGGGTTCAAAGCAAAAAGAATCAGCAGCACCGAAAGTTGAAGTTTTGGGATCAAACGCAGCCGTTGCAAAGTCTGCTTAATACCTACAAACAAAAACAACGAACAATTTTTCTATTACACTCTGTAACTTTATTACATTTTATTAATTTAGCGTTTATGACTCTATTACTTTTACTATATATACTGGTATGTCATCAAAGCTAATCATTTCTCTTCTTCTTCTTCTTCTTCTTATATTTGTATCAGAACTCTGTTTATGAGTGTACCGACTAGCGTTCCGACTGCATATCCAATCGAACCAGAAAGTAAAGAAGGTTGTAAAGCTCTATTCCAGCCTTTCTGCTGAGCCATAGCAAATGCAGTAGCAGGTCCTCCAGCCGAAGCATTTAATCCAATTAAAATTGCATAGCGTGGTATTCTAAAAATCTTACCTAATACTAAACTCGAAAGCAACTGAACGAACAAAAGCACTGCAACGAAAGCAAACAATGACAAACTTGTAGTTCCATCGAGAGATCTTACATTAGCACCTGCTCCTATGCATGCAAAAAACAGTAACATAATTTTGTTTGATATAGCTTTAGTCCCACTGAAATCAATCTGTGTTCTCTGATTCGCTAGCATCCCTATCAAAGGCGCTAATAAACAAGTCACCGCCAAATTAAAGTTTTGAATTGCAAAGACTTCACAAAGTACTGAGGATAACTTTAGAGTAATCAAAGCGACTGAAATTGCGATGAAGTTCGTTTTTAATGGAGATGTAGTTGATAATGATGGAGTACTTTTAATAGTAGTTTCTCCGGTTGAAGGATTAGAGCACGGAATAATCATCAATGCGCTGAGGAGCACAGCCATTAAAATATTATCTACCGTCATGGCAGCAGCAATTAGGCTGACCGATGATTGAGATAATAATTCCAAAGCTTTTGCCGTAGCAGCGAAGTTCAATGTTCCCCCAATGTAAGACGCACATAAACATGCGGCAATCTTACTTCCAAAAACACCGAGCGTTTTTTTAAACATCGCAAACGAGAACAAAGTGCCCAAAATGGAACCAATCGATGCGATTGAAAATCCAATTAATACATCTTTTGATTCAGCAAAATCGCTCAACTTTATTGTAAAAAGTGCTAAGATTACTCCAATTGGCATTAGATAGTCCCATATGAAATCGAACGCGATTGCACTATACTCTGTAGTCATTCCAGGTATGACTGAAAACATCAAAGAAGCTATTATCATCGTATTTATTGCTCCACCTATTTTTGAGCCAAGTTTCGTCTTACGTTCTAAATAATCGCCAAATAATGAAGATAATATCATCCCACTAATTGTCTTACTAACTTCAATAACAATAGTACTACTAACGGTCGATGAATATGAATAAAAACATTCACAACAACATAATCTCTGTCGTTGATAGATTCTGTCATTATTAGGTAATAATAATAATCGGTGCTGATGGTTGTTACTTTTTTGTCCTCTCCTCCTTGCACTTTTCGAACGCTTATTATTGTTTAACATCGACGACGACGATGAAGTAATTGTTGCAGGAATAGTGATGATAGTACTCGTCATTTATATGTGTCAGATTTCTGAAAGAATTAGTACATAATTAAGCGCGCGAGAACACCAAACTTAATAACAACGAAACTGTGTTGAGAGAAGAGAAAACACTAAAATAATGAACATCACTGCTATAAACACTCAACACACACAGCAGGACACAAATATATACCTCAATAATAAATCACTCTTACTCTTACTCTTAGTAGTAGTGATGATAGAGAGTTATGAAACAATAACATAGAGTACACATCTCTCACTACAGCAAACGAGCAGAACTGCTGAGTAAGACGACGATGACAACGATGGGTGATGCTACGAATAAAATGATTGAGAAGTCGTTCAATTTAGCTGCCTCGCTCGCGTTATTATTCGCCGGGACCTCTCACGCTGTTCTACAGAGACCGTCAGTACTGGTACGTACGAGTGTTTACTTTAATGATAATAAAAATAATTATTATCATCGTAGTCATTCTTTTTTCCGTCGCGCGCTTGCTTTCGTTCAACCGCGCTCTCGAACTTCTATAGATAGAACAACTGAACAACTGCAATTCGACAGTATAGATACACTGCTTGTATATCGTTGTATGAGTCCGAGACAACTGACGACAAACGTGTGATAAAAACAACTACTGACAAAATCAATTCATTATGCAATTTAATAACACACGCATATAACACAGATGATACTGTTTCTGTTTATCTTTGCAGCAGAGAGAATAACTGGGTCACAGAACAGGGTCTTAACGCAAGAAATCGTACGCTCGAGAAGACAAACTATATGGTGGACAGCTCTCGGCTTGGCGATATTTGGATTGTGTGGAGAACTCGTCGTTCAAACATCGTTCATTGCGTTTAAATCGAATTCTAAATGGCACGAAGAATTCATGCGCGTCGTTGGGTTTGTAAAATTAAGAACACTCATGGAATACGTTATGGAGTTCGTTCCGTTATTTCTCGTCGCAATATCAGCCGCTGGGAAGTTGCACTTAAGCAGAGAACGCGAAATTGTCTCTTTACTCGACGGAGACGATATTGATATAAATGGAATCGTTCTAGTCGACCCTTCTGTTCTACGAGATAAAGCTTTGATTCGTTGTGCTTTCACAGCCGGTATATCTGCCGCAGCCGTGCCTTGTTTAACTGGAATCCCTTACTTTCTCTTTGCGACTATATTCTTAACGAGCTGGGGACTTTCAGATAAAAGAAAGCTCGTTCGTCCGCCTGCGTTTACGTTAGTCATAGCAATGGCGTACGCGTGCGTGCACTTTATGATTATTATGTGCTATCAATTTCCACAGCTTCATAACAATGCGAATAAAACATTCGCCTCATGGATTGGCTTGTATATCATGGATGGGAGCGAGGGAAGCGTCGTCCGCGGTATGCGTTTGATACAGTTATTTGCCATCGCGGGCTTCTTTTCCTCTACTTGCGAGGCTTCTGCAAATGAAGATATTGTTGACGAAGTGCAGTACACTCAAGATGGTTCGATGACTGAAGGGTTGGATGATATAGACGAACCATTACTCTCACCTACGCGGGGCTCCGATAGAGAGACAAGTAGTGAGGCAGTCGTCGATCCTGGAGTATCGGCTCGATTATTGGCAAAATTTTCTGGAGTCATTGCCGCCTGTACAATTATCCTCGCTTCTATAACTGCTCCATCTGCGGTTGCGTATCCGATTCTGTTATTTTCGTTGATGTGTGTTTTATATCCACCAACGCATAGAGAATTTTCAAAGCTAATTGCGCCTTCGGCTTTGATTTACGTAGCTTTGTGGTCATTTATTGAGTTCATCGTTCAGGCGATACCAGGAACAGATAATAATAGTTTTTTTCTCCTATTAGGATTATCGAGGCAAGAAAATGACTGGATCGGGTCTTTGAGGATGGCATCCGTGTTTATTGGGATGACAGTTTTAGCCTATTTTAGTCGATTTGCGAGACGAACCCCTAATGAAGTCACGTTGCAAGCAGCAGCAAGAATGCGAGACGAATCGCTTCCAACTTCATTCATTTTTGTGAATTCTGAGTACGATAATGTTGATTATGACTTTGATGAAGACGGGTTTACGCCCTCCGAAAGTGGATGGGCTGGCGTTGCTGCGAGTTTTGCTTCCAAGCTTCTCATTCCGCTACTCCTTTGGCTCGTGGCCTTATCAAGAGATGATATCATTCACGCCGGTTTGTTTTGTTTATTCTTACTCACAATTGCAAAGCCAGGGAAATCACGTGTATTGAAATTTACCTCGAGAGTTACTGCCATGTTAATCGCTGTCATGTATCTTTGGTCTTTAGATACGTTGCCCGTCCTTCTTGGGAGGCATCGATTTTCCAAGTTTGAGGATTTATTGCAAATCATTGGCCTTTGGAATAAAGACGTTGTTCGATCGATGTGGCCATTGGCTTTAGTGTTGTTTGTAGATGTTGCAGTAGTGCACATGCCGGGAATAATTCGAGCTTTATCACATTTATTTCCTTCAGAGGTCGAAGAAGAAGAAGAAGAAATTCGGCAAAAGTTATCGAGCGACGGTTATGCTAATAATATCACCGAAAACAATACTTTCCCTCGTCGTAAAAAAAAAAAAAAAACTCTGCCAAAAATTAAATCTTTGATTGGTGCAATCATGTCAGAGTTTTGGCTATCATCAAAAAGGGTATTGAATTTTACTGGAGCGTACTCGGTACTGCTAATTGGATTGTTCACCGTGCTCACGAACAAATGCTCGCTTTTAAATTTAGCTCTCCTTTTATTTCTTGGTGGTGCTCTGGTAGTGCCATTCGATACAATAGAAGATAGAAATAGAAGATCTGTACGCTGGGGTGCATTATTTACTTTCGCTTTGATTAATTTAGCCGTGCGGTATGCATTTGGAGCTTTTCCATTGGCTCAATGGGTGGGAATGAATTCTCAGGTCCAAGATTTTATGGCAAATAACGTTGGATTAGAACCAAACCTGCCAAGGAATAAGTTGATGACATCTTTACTTGGTCCAAGTTTACTCTTAGTTGCTACGCATTTCCATAGAATTGGATTATTGCGCTCAGAACCGATGAGCTTGTCTGCAATAGCACAACGACAAAGTGAGCAAACAATCCGGCTAGTCATCGCGGGCACTCAAAAAGGCCGCATCCCTATGTTAAAGCGAATATGTATTTTACATTGTGACAAATTCTTAACATTTGTTGCATTAGGATTTTCTCTTCAGCGTGGAGTCGATGTCATTGGAGCATTGATGCTTCTTGCGTTAATTTGTACTTTCTTTTCACCAAAATTAGCGAGAACGAGCGAAATTCTAGGCGCCGTTGCTATTCTTACGGCTTTGTTAGAATACACTTACAACATTGACTGGATACACAGAGCATTAAGTGGTAATGAAGAAACAATGGCTTGGGTTGGAGCGCGGTATTATTCTATAAGAGAGGAGGATTCGTTGGAAGAAGATGCGATATGGGTAAGAAATGAGCGAATGCTTCTTTGGCCAGTTTTTGTTCTCGTCGCTGTAGAGTTTTGCCGCATTTCCAGAAATTGGCTTGTAAAATTACCACCAGCTTTAAAATCAGGGTGTGCTCCAGAACCATGCCATTTGTTTTGGCCTCCGCGGAATCCCGAGGCTAGAAGTGCTGCCCTGAAGCGAGCGATGACGAAGAAGTCGCCCTTCCGAAGAATGGAGACGATATACGATGATCACGAACTCATCTCTGAAGATGTTAATTCTGATGATGAAGGAACGTCAACCACGGCATATTCGGAAACATACTTATCAGGTGATAGATTTGAGTCTTTGAGAGCGCGAGCTAAGCGCTTATTATTTCAAAAAGCTAGAACTTCAATCGATCAGTTGAGCTCGCTTGTGTTCATTTTACCGGAATTTGTTGAGGGAGCATTGGCGTTATTAATGCCTGGTTTAGCTTATGTAATTTTTGGTACCGTCGGTATTGCGTCTGGAAATATTCTTTCACTTATTTATCTAGGCTTAATGCTACAACTAATGGAAAAGGAGCACATATCCGCATCGCCGAGCAATCGATTGAAAGCGTGGAAACTGGTTTCCTTTGTTTGTGGTGTGGCGTTATTTTGGCAATATATAGCCTCTATGGGTGAATATCCAAAAGAAAATGAAGGTAATTTCGCGCAAATGTCAGCACCTCCTCCTCCAGCAGTTAATAATAATAATAGTAGTAGTAGTAGTAGTGCCAGTCTTGGCAGTAAAACAGAGCGCGAGTATGAAGCTGATGAGTTACTCATATGGTTTGCACTCGTGAAACGCTCTAAATATATGTTAATCGGGCATTTTCTCGCTTTTTTCGTTGCAGTTTGCCAACTCAGAATGGACTCTGTTTTAGCTTCTATGGAAGAACGCGCGAGAACTGCAGTCATTGCAGAGAATCCAGATTTAGAAGAGGAGCATATAACTCAAGCAGCAACTATGATGCTTCCAAGAAGAACTCCCACGCAGTTAGCTTTACTCCCGCGACGTCCCGGTGATCCCACTTTGAAAATATTCTCAGCTCTCACATGGGAAGCAACGACAAACTGGACAATTATAGATTGGACAAGATACTATGTTGTACGTTACTCGAGGGAGGTTGCTTTTATCCTAGTCATCGTTGCCGGCACGTGTATGAATGATGTCATACATGCCGGATATTTGCTTCTCTCAATCAGCATTTTGAGAAATCGAACGTGGGATAAGGTGGATGAATTACTTCTTTGGATGAAAAGATACAATTTACTCATCATGGGATCTGTTTTGGCATATCAAGCTCCTTTTGAAAGTCTCGTCGGTGCCTGGTTTGCTAATCGCGGGAATGTTTTATGTTCTTTCTTGCATATTGTTGGATTTTACCGAGTAGATTCTGTTCTCGGCTTTAGCGCCGGGCAGCTTGGTCCAGACCTTCTCATTTTTGCTACAATGTCTTGTTTGCGGTATCTCATAAACTCTCATGAGTACGCAGCCGTATTGGAAATGGATCGACAAGCGCGCTCGAGAACGAAAACTGGTGATAAAGCAGACACTTGGAAGCGCGTGAGAAAGTATTATTTACAATGTCTCAAGGCTATGAAAGAACGCGAGGAACGACACAAGCGTGTTGAAGAGATTCGTAACGATATTCAAAACCTCTCACTTGAAGTAGTGCGTCTAGAAAATATGCAACAAAAGGACATTCAATCATCCAAAACAACAAAGAAGGATGATGATGATGAGAAAGATGATGTCGTAGATGACGGTTCTCTGAAAACACCAACAGGTATTTCTGCATCAAAATTACGTAGTCGTAAGGTTGGCGGAGCTAGACCTAAAATTGATGACTGGGTTGAAGAGCAGGCTAAAACACCGTCTCGCGAGACACCGTGGGAAGGCATTGATAGATCATTTGCGGGATCTGAAACAATTGGTGTGGATTCAGAGCTGTTTAATTCCGACGATGGCGACGCGAGTGATTTTATTAAGAAGAAATTGGAAGATGATGATGAAAAAATCGAAGATTTAATCGAAGAATTTATTCGAGGCGATAGAAAATCCGTTTTCGGATTCATAATCACGGGAGTTATTGATGTTTGGCCTTGGATCAGCGCTCCCGAAGGTTCATGTGTCTACTTCTTTTACTTTCTTGCTTTTGCGATGAATTTCTCATTGATTACTGTTATATATCCAACAGCTTTGATTTGCGCGGCATTGATTGCATCACCAAAGCCAGGTCCTAAGTTTTGGCGTTTCATGCTTCGATATTCTGAAAGCGTGATTATTTTGAGTTATATTCTGAGCATTCCGTGCTCGAAAGCTTGCTTTTCGTGGAAGGTTTGCGGACGAACTAACATTTTAGGCGTCCCAGATTTTTCAAAACCGTTTGTGATATCTACGTTGCCGCTATTTTTAGCTTATTTTGCAACGCTTCTGCATTCATTCGGACAAGGTGGAGTGTATGAATTAAAGCCTCGATATGACACGTGGTTGAGTAGTACGTATGTCCCTACAGAAGATGTGATTGATGAAAACAACGTTCTCGATGAAGCCATTATGGAAGATGATGATGATATTCCACAAAGTCTTTCCAGGAACAGAAGGAGGAAAATGTTGCCAGACTTTGAAAATTTGAAAAGAAGTGGAAGTTTACATTCAAGAGACTGGTTTCAAAACGCTTCGAAAAATTTAGACACTTTCTTTCAACGCTTGCTTACAGACGAGACCGAATTTGGGCCATCCTTCATTTCAATATCGATTTTGGACACGGAAGATCACACCGAGGACGATTGGACAAAAATTGGAAACGATTTGAATTTTGCTCTTTTGCAGTTGCAAGATTACGAAAATGCAAACAATTCAGAATACTATTCAATCGATCTCGTCGAAACTGATGTCAAGGGAGCGTTGTCACAAAAAGGGCACCGAACAGCCGTTTTTCAGGTTGTTGCGCCTCTCTCTCTTTTGACTCCTGCTACTGATGCTGCTAATGGAGTTAAAAAATTACAACTTAGAGAAGCATCTTCGGATTTCAAAGCTATGCCAGAGCTACCTGGGATTACGTCAGTGCGGGCGTTTCATCGAGAACCAGAAAACTTTTATGGTATAACCGCCTCGTTGGACATCATTGCCGCTGTATTTGCCTTGTTCTTTTATCAATCTAGCATTGAGGCAGATCCCCAGGCTTTGATTGAAACGGTCAGCCAAGGATTATTTCCGCAAGATTATGTCTTTACAATGTTTGTCATTCTGGTGCTTATAATCGTCGATGCGGTGATATACTTGAAGAAAGCGAAAGCGGCAAAGGTGTTTTATCACTATTCTACTTTTGCATTTTTCACCACGGGGTTGCTAATTCTGTATCACAAATCAACAACCTCAAATCACAAGGCTTTGCGAGTTTTCTTTTTCATCAAATGCCTTTCCTTTGCAACGAGTGCTCGTCAGCTAAGATGTGGATATCCGATAGTTATAAATGAAAGCCTGAGTTGGCTGAAAAGGCGCAACGAAGAGATTGCTTCGATTCTGTTTGGTATTTATTACTCGATACCGTTTTTGTACGAGCTGAAGGTTTTGTTAGACTTTGCGTGCACGGCATCGAGTCTTGATATATTTGATTGGTTAAAACTCGAAGATATCAACCGAAGCTTATTCGAGATTGATATTCGGAATAAGACGTATTATAAGCGATATCCGTTCGGTAAACCTCAGCCGACTTGGAAAAAAGTTTACTTGGAAGGCGGAGGTCTCTTCGTCCTTTTGTTTGCAGCCTTGATCATACCATTCTTCGTATTTTCAACTTCAAATCCTCAAGTTGGTATAAATCCAGTTCTAGAAGCAGGAATGAATATCACGTTTGTATCACCAAACAGTACTTCTTCGTTCCAAGTGTTTGTTGGCGGCAACAGAAGAACTATTCAAACTGAAGATTGGATGAATTTGAACACCGATTCTTTTACTCCACCTCCAGTGCGCCATCCGAGTCAAATTCAAGATGCTTGCTTATCTCCAGACTCGGACCAAATTTGGGCTTTACCGCCACCGGCTATGAAGGACTTTTCGAATTCTATCGCCGCGGGGACAAAAATTGTTACATATTGGAATTTCCGTCGCGCTTTGCCTTTAGACAATAAAATCGTAAGTGCAGGCGGAAAAGCGGTAGTTTTGGAGGAAAAAGAAGCAAATGTGCTGAAGCAAATAATAAATGGAGACGACGAGTCAGTTTTTTTCGTGAAAGGGCTATACCCGCGCGTTTGGAGGATCCTTGGAAAAGGAGACCCAGTGCGAGAAATCTCGACGAACCAATTCGTTGATTGTTCGTTTAAACTCAATGGGTTCAATACAACGCAACCATGGTGGAGCGTCAAATGTGGTGTAAATGTTAAATCCCTGACTGATGAAAAGGAGAATATATTTTGGGAGCAATGTAAAGATACTGGATCGGGACCGGAGATAATCTTAATCTCGAGTGAAGTTGCCACGGGAGTATTTGCGCAGTTTTCAAAAATTGTCGGTGGATTAACAGGCATGTACGTTGCATATATTTTAGCGATTGGTACGTTCATACGAGGAATGACATCGGGTTTAGTAAACAAGATTCCGCACGCAGATTTACCATGTACAAGGCGGTTAACGGCTTTGTGCGAGGACATATATGTAATGCGCAACGCTGGAGAACACGTGTTGGAAGAACGCTTATATTGGCTCTTGATAAGGATTTATCGAAGTCCAACTGTTTTGTTTGAATTCACGCGGACTGAAAGAGGCGAAGCTGAACCGGAGAGGCCGTTAAGAAAATTTGGTAAATAGTGCATATTATTATAGCAGTAGTACTTCTTTTGTATGTATGTTTAGTAGAAGTACTAGTAGTAGTTATTATTATTTATGGTACACACAGCTGCGCGCTCGTCACCGCAATCAATCTCTCTCGTTCTCATGCGACGATTTACGCGTCACATAACAATCACGTCGTCATCGCCGCCAACTGCTTTATATTGTCTCACTTCTGCTATAACTCGTTCTTGATATTTTACTTTGCTAGATTTTAGTGTCTGGTATGCCTCTTGGTTTGCCGGGTCGCTGTTGTTCGGATTATCCAATAAGTCTTGTACGCCTACTAGAATTTGCTTCACCGATATTGAAGGTTTCCACCCCTTTTCTTCGTTCAAGATCGATAGACATATTAAGCCAGTTGGGTAGACGTTTGGATGGAAAAATCCTTTAGGTAACATCACTCGTGGAGGTTTCGATGGGTAGTCTTTCGAGAACTCCATCGAAACTGGGAACTCCCCTCCCTCCCACGAAGTGTTCTGCTTCCCAGGGATCGTACACTGCCACTTCATCAAATTCGCTTCACCGGTCTTTTTATCTACGTCTGGTTTAGCCACGAAACCGTGTGGATGGTCCTTACGCCAGTTCTTGCGTTCTTGCGCTAAACGAGTCGCGGCTAAGTTACTCATTATTATTATTATTTATTTATTATTTATTATTGGAGAGAGAGAGAGAGAGAGATTATGCTGATATGTTTAATAAACTCTCGCACTGCTGTGCCGGTAATATTTAAATTTTTTCGTATCAATACTACTCCTATACATCATCATAATACTAATATATATTAAGAAAGAAATCTACTATACTAATACTACTATTACATCTCAGTCCCACCATACGCTCTCTCATAAAACACTGGTGGTTTCAACCCACTCAGCCAATCGCTCGCGTGCGTAGGTAATAATCCCATCGCGTTTAATTTCCTCAACGCCATCGCTAAACCCATTAATTGTATTATACAATACATCAATCTAGGCGTTGTCACATCAGTGTTCTTCTCTGCAAAGCGTTCAAAGGTCTTCCCACTACTTAATATCGCTTTAATTGGTTGGAATAACCCATTAAATGTGACCATGATCGAGAAAATCTGTATACCGTTCCCAGTGAACCACATCATCACTGAAGTCATCATGACTGTTGAGAGAGAGGCTTGTGCGAATTTGTAGGCATTTTTTATTCTGAATTGTTGCATTTTCAGTTCATCTCTTTTTATTGTTTGTTGTGTCGTCGTCGTTGTTGTTGGAGTTGTACCCTTTTTCTCTTTATTATTATTACTCTCCTTAGTAGTACTATCTGTTCCTTTATTACTCGTCGTGGAAGAAAATCCAGGCGGGTTTGGAAACCGATTTTTGAGTTCATTTTTGTTCTCATTATTCGCCTTTGATGGTTTGAAATCTACTCTAAAAGATGACATCGTCACGGTTCGTTCTTCGTACCACTTACTTATGTGTATATTTATTATTATTGTGTTGATATAATAGTACAGTGTTATCTTTGTAAAAAGTAAACGAATAAATTTATGCGGTCTCACAAATCAACAGCAAAATAAGAAGTTTAGCAGCAGCAGCGAGCAGCCTGATGATGCTGGCAGCAGTAGCATCAGTAGGGAACTCGCGAGTTTGAAAAAACGCTCGCGGCGAAATCGTTACACACAAAATTAACTACACATAAAACATCGTTTTGACTTTATGCTCCGCGATATCTATACACATAACGCACATAACTCGACAGCAAAGATTAAAGTACTCTCTACTCTTTCTCACTTAGTGATATTATTATAGTCTTCGCGCACCGATGTATATATTTTAAACAAATATATATATATATAACTTTTAATAGAAATAAATGCCTTCATCAAGATCAAAAGTAATTAAAAACGGAGAAAGAGATTACAATCCTTTGTTGCGACGGAACGATAAATCACCACAACCACAATCATCATCATCATCATCGTCAGAGGAAGAAGATTCCGATGATTTCAATGATGATTCCGATTCTGCAGAAAACGATAAAGAAATTTTAGAGAACAATAGACGCATGAGGTTCAACGATGTTCAAAGAAAACGTGATTTGATCGCAAAAATTGAACAGGAACGAAATACTTTACAAAGCATTCAACGCGAACGCAATATGCGACAAAGACTTGATGAGGAAATGATTGAGATGAAGAAAAAATTGAGTTTAGAAAATACGTTGAATGAAGAGGAAGATATCGAGAGAATGCGAAACGCTGAAAACGCGGCTGAATCTCTATGCAAGTCTTTAGACGCAGACGATAGTTTTTACTCCAAGACTGATATCGACTGGGACGAGCACGAACAAAAGTGGATAGAGTTTAATCAAAAGAATAATAATAAGATAAAAGATAATAAAAAGATATCAATGCACGACATTCCATGGCCACCGACGTCTGCAGTAGAAAATGATTTATTAAAACATATGGCAGCATATGAACTTCGATCAGCAAGCGACGACGACGTTAATAAACTCTCAAAGGAGGCGGCGGATGACAAAAACAGTACTCGTCTAGATCGAGCAGAGAAAATTTATAAACGAGCATTTAGAAGAGCAAATTTGAGATGGCATCCGGATAAATTTACCGCAAAATTTGGTAATCAATTAGATGAATGTGATAAAAAAGCAATCTTAGTGCGTGTTGAAGAGATTTCGATGATCATAAACAGTGCTTACGTAGAATTTAAGTTTTTTTAAAGTTTGTGATTTAAAATTAATGTGTA
>Ga0114998_10001685_pt1 | contig 17038 bp, 12 predicted proteins | sample ArcticOcean_MG_C_5_FD_87044 | JGI IMG/M metagenome (GOLD analysis project Ga0114998, IMG submission 87044) | Marine microbial communities from western Arctic Ocean - ArcticOcean_MG_CB4_138 | ecosystem: Environmental > Aquatic > Marine > Oceanic | place: Arctic Ocean: Canada Basin | collected...
AAACGGCTCGTTTTCCAAAACCTCTCGTCAGTGATCGAATTCGAATTCGAACTCAAAAGCGTTCGATTGAACGAGACTGAGAGAGACTGAAGCGAGTGTGTGTGTGTGTGCGTGTGTGCGCGTGTGTGTGTTTCGTTTCGATCAATTTTTAACGCAGCAAAAATTGATCGATCCGAATCGCGTAGTCGCGCGTGCCCTCGCGATCAGGACGTGTTTGAATTTTTTAATCGTTCGCGCCTCCAATTACTTTTCTCTCTGAAAATCAAAATCTCGATCTTCTTCGTTTCTGGTTCGATCGCGGTTTTGATGAAAGATCGATTCGGATCGATCGATGGCGCGTAAGTGCGATGATTGAGAGAGAGAGAGAGAGAGAGAGGATTAGGATCGCTTTGTAGCGAGCGCGTTATGGTTTAATCTTTTAAAACTGACAACTTTACTATTACAACACTACTGTGTCAATGAAAATATCACGTTGTAGCGAGCGTATAAACTAGGGAAGAAGAAACGATCGTATAATCAGGTCGAGTTATCGTTCGATGCGCTGAAGTCGTCGATGATGACGACGGCGCCTGCGCAGGTGCAGACGGCGAATAAGAACAACAAAAAAGGGGGTACGACGAAGGAAGAAGCGAGCGCGCAGTTAAACGCGCTGAGCGCTGGGGCAGATTTTTCGGTCTTTGAAGCGCATGAGAGACCTTTAGGAACGGACGTTCCAAACAGTTTAGCGAACTCGGCGTTGGAGTACGAGCTTCGATTGACAAACGGTACGAGAGCGCGATGCGTGATTTATATCGTGTACGCCGAGCCGATGGGCGAAACTGGAAAAGAAACCTTGGCAAAACCTACGAAGGATTACATAGTGTACGGGGAAGGTAAAATGTGGCTACCAGTGACGAGGGAACGCTGTAATAAAAGTTGCGAAGGACCGATTTTGAGCGCAATTCAAAGGTTTGGGAAACAAGGGCGAACGCAGTCGGACGATAAGTCTGGCACCGTGAAGGCGCCGGAAATAAACGCTGATGGGAAGGCAAATTGGAAAAATTCGCGCAACTTGTTCATCAGTATTGACGAGGCTTCAAATCACGTCAGGCCGTTTGGGCCGGATAAAGTGAAGGCGTTTAGATTGCTCTTTTCAATTTTTGACATGGACGCGCAAGTTGACGATTCGACGGCATCAAAACTTCTCGGTACTGGCTTCTCGACACCAATTCGAGTATTTGCGAACAACGACGTTCCAAAAGGTGCAGCCGCGATGCAAGTCAGGTGTTCTCTCGGTAGCTCTTGGTCTGGATGGAAGAGCAAAGAATTGAGCGAAGATCAATTGAAAGCGATGTTCGGCCAACTTGCGCCAGAAAAGGGAGGGCAAAAGAACGAAGAAAAGAAAGCAACAAAGAACGGCGGGGCGGTAGCAGCGGCGGATGTAAAACCGAAAAAACGCGACTCTATGGAAAGTGCTGAAGAAAAGAAGAATAAGAAGCTGCGTATGAAGGCTTCGAAAGAACTTGAAAAGATTATGTTGAAGAGCGCAAAAACTGTCGCGCAAGCTACGGCTTTACTTTCCGACCAAGGCGCCGGCGGGAAGAAAAGAAAAAACGGTATTAAAGCCTATGCAACGGGGAATAATCGAGCGAAGAAGGCAAAGACAGGCGCGCTTAAGAAACACGGTCTTTCCCAAGCCGAAATCGCGCTACAAATGCATCAAATGTATCAACCTTATTTTGTTCCACCGCAATCTGGCGATATTCACACTAATAACGTTAGCAGTATATTTTCACCTATGGGATCTGGTCGTTTTCCATCGTCGACTGGTGTCAGACGCTTATCCGATCAGCACGTTACCGGGTTTAGTTTGAACGAGTTGAATACGTTACAAACCCCGGCTACGAATGGGAAAAATGGAAGTCCGGGTGGAAATGCGGGTACACCGCCATCCAACGTCAATAGCTTATATGCTGGTATGACCGTGACAGCTGCTCAGTATGCTCAGCAACAAGAGCACATAGCCGCTGCGGCCATTCTCAGTATGGGGACGCCGCCTGATCAACAGCTGCGAAGCGGTTTAAACAACGTTGGAGATTCTACTTTGATGAGAAATTTCACAGTCGGCGTCCCGGCGTCTGAATTTATAAGCACCGCAGATTTACCAGCAATGTGTACTCCGCCAGGAGGGTCTGGTTTGATGTCACCAGCAGATGCATTTTTGCGTACTATTCCAAATCTCACATCGGCAAAACCTGGTAGAAAAGCTGCTGCTGGAACAAATGGTACTGCGGCGGCGGCTTTGAAGAAGAATACTGATAAGGGAAACTCTTTGCGATTTGGGAATACTCCAGCTGCGAATATGAATCCGACGATGTCGACGATGAAGTTACCCTCTGGTTTACCATCAATTGGTTCGCTCGGATCAGCGTTCAAACAAACTTCCCCCACTGCCGCCGCTGCTGCTGCGACGTTGAATACTACGGTGAACAAAACTGTATTTTCTCGAAACGCCGCCGCTACTTCGTCGCAAATGTTCGCCACGAACGCCGCTGCCACCACGGCGACGGCAACCACTTCGAAAAGGCAATTTCGCGAGAAATCTGTCGTAGCTTCGCACCGTGTTTCCGAAAAGGAAGTCACCTTTGCGAAAGATACTATCAGCAATGTTAACTTTCGCAGACGTGGGGGTCAAACGACGACGACGACGACGGCAGCGATAAAAAACAACAACATTGCAGTGGCGACGACGACGAAGAATAACACATTAGTAAATGGCGCTGCAAACGGAAAGAAAAACGAGAACAATAAAGTAGCCGCCGCACTCGTCGGTAGAAAAGTCCGTGGTCGTAAGAACTCGCTCGCGAGCGTCGGTGCGGACTTGGCCCCTACGCGGTTGCACTTTGGAGGCTTATCGTCGCCTCCAGTTACGACGGCTAAGAATATATCATTAAATAATAAACCGATGACAATGCTTCTCGATGAGGAAAAAGTCGATGTAATAGGCGCAGGGTTACCCTCTATTGCGTTCGAGAAACCGAAAGCGGCTCGATTGAGTTCTTGGTTCCGACCCCCACCTCCAGAAGCGAAAGGCGGTTTTCCATCGGTAGCGATGAAAGAAGTAGAATCAATCAATATCAACAACAAAAAGAAAAAAAACGGACAACGCGCGAATACAAGATCGGCATCGAAAAAGTCCAGAACGTCTATGGAATTATAAAACGAAAGCGAATCTGAAGCCGCACTTAAGAGAGAGAGGTCGATTGTATCAATATAATATAAATACTTAAAAAGATATGTAACTACGTACTCGCTCTTCTGTTTACTTATTGTCAACGAATTAAACCTTATTCATTTTCTCCTTTTTATGCAGAGCGTTTAGTGCCCTTTGCGGATGATGGCAGGCAGGCACGAGCAGTCATTAGAGAAGAAGTCGCACTAAGAAAACAATGAGGTACTAACAAAAAATGGAACAGCACAGGCAGCAGCAGCGGGCACTCAAAACGGATGCCGTCACAAATACTTCAACACGCAATCGCGATAAAAGTTAAATAAACTTAATCACGAAAGTCACTCAACGCATTACTTATTTGACACAAACACATGCATAGAAAGAGAATGGCATCTTTGATTTCTAATTTAATGATCGCGAACGTTCGCGCGCAACCGGTCGCTCGTAATTCCGCGACGCGCTCGAGCATCGCAGTTTCTCAGGCCGTTTTCGCGCCGTCATCGACTCGAATGGAAACGCGCTCGATGTTCACAAAGGCGAAGATTACCGTCGCTTTAACAAAACAAAATCCGCAATTGAACACGATTTTTCAAATGAATCGTGGTATGATGATGACGACTGAGGCGTATAACAACGAATCTGCCACCGCGACGGCTGAGGTTAAATTATACATTGGGAACTTGTCCTGGGATATGTCGGACTCTGATTTACAAAATTTGTTCGCTCAATACGGCGCGAGTGATTGCGTGATTGTTATGGACAAGATGACTGGTAGATCGCGTGGGTTTGGCTTCGCGACCGTGCCTGATCAAGAATCCGCCGATTCATGCATTGCCGCGTTGAACGAAACCGAGCAATATGGCCGTCAAATGAGAGTCACGATTTCTACTCCCCCAGAGAGTAGACCACCGAGAGAAGATAGACCACAAAGAGGGGAAAGGGCACCGAGAGGGGATAGACCGGCTGGCAATTGGGATGCTGATGGGCGTAAGGTTTATTTCGGTAACTTGTCTTGGGGAATGGATCATTTGGATTTACAAGACTTGTGCGCCGAGTTTGGCAACGTCGACGAGTCGAGGTTGATCACGGACAGGGAGACGGGGAGGTCGAGAGGTTTCGGTTTTGTTACCATGAGTACGGAGAAGGAAGCCGAAGACGTCGTTGCACAGTTGAATGGACAAGACGTCGATGGTCGCGTGTTGAAAGTCAACATCGCCGTCTCTAACAAGGACGACATGCCGCGCGAAAGACGCGACAGATATTAATAAATTTTGAGTTATCAATTGTCGCGAAAACACAAAACACAAGAGGGAAGGATGATGAAAGAGAAGAAAGAGATAAACCGTACGAAAAACGAAGAGGCGAAGAGAAGAGTGTATTGTTCTGTAATAACACAACACATTTTAGATAAAAACTTTAGAGTTGCTTGGAAACAAAAAAAATAGATTTGATTTAATGCTAATAAACATATACTATATTACTATATATATCGCTAATAAATTATAATCGTCTTCATTTATTATTCGTCGATAAGTCACGCTTTCCATTGGCCGTATCATCATCGCAAGCCCCCGCCGGCGATATCGGAAACGGAGTTAGCCATATCAACGGCGTCGTTGAAGTATTCCACAAATATCCTCAGTACGTCAAGTTGTGTCTCTTGTAAAACCTCGTCCGCGTTTAGCCTATAATCTTTCGACTTATCCCACTTCGGAGTCATTTGAATCTTCTCAAACTTTTTACCCGGACGACCTGCTCCACCCCAACGCCTTTTATCGAATTGCCACACGATATCTGTACTCGGTTTTGGTCCTATTTTAATTTGTGGACCCCACGTGTAATGCATCGCTATGGCTTTTCCTAACTGCACATCGGCTGGGATTTGCACCATCGTATCCGAAAACGGAACTGGAGGTAAGCGAAACTGAATCGGCGGTTCGATTTGCGCGGCGGCAAAGCTAAACGCGTACATGTCGCGAACCCATCCGAAGATTCTTTGTACGGTTTCATCAGACTCGGAGACTACCATTAACTCTTTCCATCTCTCGGCAACTCGGGTTAAATCCTTCGTATACATAATTTGAGGCGCGTTACCAGTTTGCGGAACGTCGTCGTATTTAATTTTGTCCTCAAATCCTTTATGAAAAACTTTCGAAGCCGGCATCGCGTCTGGATGACTAGGAATAATATACCCGAACAAAAACCCGTAAGAATGTCCAGGCGCTAATAAAACCGACGGTGGCGGAGCTGCAACAAAAATATAGTCAGCCTCTGCCATGAGTACGTGCGAGCACTTCTTCGCGTCTTCGCTTTGACTCCAGTCATAAATTGCTCTCGCGCGATCTTTTACGGAATAACTACACGAATTGTCACAATCTGGATGCCATGGTTCCGCTCTCCAAGTTGGTACGATTCCAACTAACTCATCATCTTTTGTCCTATGCAATACTCGAGTAAATCTCGTCATTATCCCAGCCTTATCGTGCTTCATAGCCACGTTTTTCCAACTCGCGTATACTAACCTCGTTTGCCAATTCATATAAGCGCCTCCATTACTCGTAATCATAGTCGTAATACACGTCGCAGACTCACTATTTGCCTCGACTGGATCGTACTTCACTGGTTCCGGGTGCAACATCCCACTCGTATACGGAATCGCGTCTCCTTTCCCATACGTCGGCGGTTGCCAAATGTTCTTATTCTTCCCAAGCAAGCAATTCCTATTCCTCGGATCAAATCTCCAAGCGTTACATTCGCTTTCTTCCTTACAGCTTTCGCAACACCGCTTCCAATTCTCCTTTTTATTATTACTCCCATCATTACTACTCACCCCGTTCACACTAATCGGTTTCGTCCCCCAATACTCGCTATTCTCAATCATATGACACTCTTCGTACGATTCCTTCGTCTCGGAATCTCTCGCTTTCGCCCACGCGAGCGCGTCTAATCCATCCTTCTCATAAAACCCACCCTCACTACTTTTACTCGTCTTCTTCTTCTCCTCTATCACTATCGCGTCCATATTCTCACTCCTGCTCGCACCGCTCTCAATCTTCTTCTGTTCCTCGATCTCTTTCAACCTCTGCTCGGCTATCGTCCTCATTCTCTCGCTTTCCTGAACCCTCTGTCTCAATTTCAAGAGCTCTTCGTTTTTCCTCTTTAGCTCGACTGCTTCGATTTCTTCGTGATAGGAATCGATTCTTCGTTCTTCTTCTTCTTCCTCTTCTTCGTCTTTGAAGCGCCTGTTCAGAGTGCCCTGGCCTTCCCAGTCTCTTTTTTTAAGTAAACTTTGTTTTTCGAAGGATTCCCTGGATTGGAAGTCGCCAAGAACGACGCGTTCGAACTCGACGTCTCTCGCATCTCTTTGCGCGATGGATATCACGAACGCGTACATGCTGAAACCGAGTAGGAATATTGAGCCAATGACGATCGCATGTTTTTGCTTCGTAAGTTTTATTTGTTGCGTTCGAGCATATTTCGGGGTTGACATTTTTTTTTGACGCCCGCTGTACTAACGAAGGATGGGGATGAAGACGATGAATGCGAAATAAATACGCGTACGAGTTATAAACTTTGGTAAAACGTCTACACCGACGAGCTCGATGTTTATTGTTTTCTAGCAGTAACAGGGTTCTTTGGCGTGAACACGAAACATGCTATTAAGGACAATAAGCCTTTAAAGTTCTCTAAAACGCTTCCACCGAAGAACATGTAACATAAGCTCTTACAGAACTGAAACGCGTTCGGTTTCACCGGGTATTGTAAAGGTGGCGGGATGTCCGTTTTGATGAATGGGAAACGGTCGACGACGACAGATTTGGGGACGCAGCACCCACGTAAGCCTTCGACGCCTGCGAAGCGGTCGAAACCGGATTCTTTCACGCCTCCGAATGGTAACGATTGGGCCATGTACGTAGAGCAAAAGTCGTTCACTGAAGTCATGCCGGCTTCGAGTTCTTTCCCGATTCGCTCGGCTTTTTTTCTCGAACCAGCGAAAACGTTCGAGCCTAAGCCAAAGTCGCAATCGTTCGCTAATCGAATGGCTTCTTCGTCCGAGGATACTTTGCATATAGATAAAACTGGACCGAAGACTTCTTCTCTCATGATTCTCATATCGTGCGTGACGTTTAATAACACAGTCGGGGGGTAAAATTGACCTGTTAGAATCTCTTTCGTTGCACCAGGTGGTGGTGGTTTAATTATCACTTCCCCAATTTTCTTGTCTCCCTTTTTGAGAGCGTTTTGAGACGCTTTTGTTAAAGGCGAACCAGTAATTTGCTCAATTCCACCCTTCACCGGTTCGACGACGTATTCTTCGAACCAATTACCGAACTCTTCGGAATCTTCGTCGATGTTTTCGCTTGTAACCATAATCTTTGGCAAATAGCCACCAACGGCACAAATTGCGCCTTTGGAAACGGCGTCTTCGATTAACATATGCACGGCTTTTGCTTGGTTCGGCATGCACATGGCGCCGCAATCCGTCGCGAATGGTTTTTTGAGAGCGTGTCCTTGACGGAGCTTCTTTGTAGTTTCGACGACTCTTTTAACGAATTCGTCGTATACTTTTTCGTGGACATAAAAGCGCTCGGCACCGGCGCAATTTTGACCGCACGATTGAAACGCGCCTCTCAAAGCCATTGGAACGCATTGATTTAAATTCGCATCGGCGCAGACAATGAACGCGTCTTTACCTCCGAGCTCTAAGACAACTGGCGTTAATGTTTTAGCGGCTGACTTCATTACAAGTCTTCCAACCGTAGTAGATCCAACGAAAACGACTTTTTGGCACCCACCGTTAACGATCGCTTCACCGGCTTCACCGTAGCCGGTAACAATCTGTACCAAATCCTCAGGCGCGCCAGCCGCTTTCAAACACTCCTTGATAGCTCGTCCGTAATATTGACTCGACCAACTCGCGTGCTCGGATACTTTCACTACTAACGCGTTACCAGCAAACACGTTCGCAACTAAAGGATTAAACACGTTATGAAACGGATAATTCCATGGCACGATAGCGCCCATGACACCAACTGGATGAAACTCCAAAGTCGCCTTTTTATAAAACATCATTGCGCCGCTCGATCTCTTCTCAGGCCTCAACCACATCTCCCCCTCTTTCAATAACCACCTGATCTTCTCCAAGGTCGTGATAACTTCCCCGAACGCTGCATCGACTAACGGTTTCCCAGAATCTCTCGCCGAAACGACACATATATCATCCTGATTCTCAATCACGAACTTCCTTATGATTTTCAATAAAAACCTCCGCTGACGCCACGACGATCGCGCCCATTCCTTCTGCGCCACTCGCGCTTTCTTAATCCTATGAACGACTTCGTCCTTCTTCATCGCTGGTAGATCCGGTCCTAATATATCTAACGACCCTGGATCGTAACAAGGCACCGTATTCTCAGGAAACTTCGTCCCCGGTATCCACTTCTTCCCAGTTCTCCCAATGCGCTCCTCTGCAGTCAATTGCACTCGCACTCGTGGGACGAAGAACCGTTCTTCGATCATCTCGCACACAAAATAACAAAGTACTAAGACCGATGCGATCGCGATCACGTCCTTCTTCGTCACTTCATCGAAGAAGAAATCGACGTATTGTTCCTTTAACGTCCGTATTTTTGGATAATCGTGCAGGAAATGTCTCGACAACTCCGGGACGTGTCTATAAATAACTCTTCGCACGCACTCTGGACATTCTGGGTATTCTGGACACGCGCACGTATCTTCCAACATCTCTCTTACAAGTATCGGTGCGAATAAAATGACTTATTAACGACTTATTACTGACGATGATAACAGAGAAAAGTATATTTTTGATAATTAATCAAAATCAATCAAAGACGGATTTTTAATAACAAGTATAGGAAAGTTTTCATGAGCGAGAGAGATCTTCAAAGTTCAAACATTTTTGAGGTTCTTCGTTGTTAATAGAAAAAGAACCTACTAAGCGAGAGCGTGAATGGGCGCATGAGTGCGAGATGAGACGAACGAAAGAGGCTTTTTTCTTTGTCGTTCTTTTCATCGCGTGCGTTTCAGCCTTAGTAGTCGTTAAAGATATCTTCGTTACATCACTGAGATTCGAGAATAGTGCTCGCGAGCGACAGGAACGACTTCGACGGACTTCTTCTTCCTCTTTATCCTCTTCTGCTTCGATCGATGATGAGGACGATGAAGACGACGAGCGAGTGAAGGAAAACGTTGCAAGAGAACGCAGGGGAAGAGATGAGGACGAGGCGCATGCGCAAGCGGAGGAAAATTTTAGGGAGAAACGAGCAAATGGAAGAGACCATCGGGCGGAAGATGATGGAGCTATAATGAAATCTAATAAAGACGATGGAGTTAAATTTTATACTTATGCAATAAAAAATGTGTACGAACACGATAGGAATGCGTTCACGCAAGGTTTAGTGTATGACTCGCAAGCGAAGGTGTTCTATGAGTCCGTTGGATCCGTGCCGCGCGGGACTACGTCGGACGCGAGGAGAGTAGAAGTTTTGACCGGGGAAGTTTTGGAGAAATCGGCGATACCAATTGAGTCGTTCGGGGAAGGAATAACGAAAATTAGTAGCGATGATTCGAGTGGTAATTTTCTATTGCAATTGACTTGGCGTTCGAATCGAGTGTACGTTCACGACGTTGAACAATCGTCGTCGGCGTCAAATTTTGAAGGCAAGTTTACAAAACTGAAGAAGAACGTAAAGTTTTTCGAGACCGATTTGAATGATGGATGGGGGATAACGACGTCTACGACAGGGAATAACAACCTCGTCGTTATATCAAACGGAACTGAGTTTCTTTCAATTTTTAATTTCAGTTCTAGGAAAACGATTAGAACAATTAGAATAAACGATAACGGAGTCGCGCAAAGATTTCCAAATGAACTCGAACGTGTTAAAGACGAAATATGGGCGAATATTTTAGAACGTGAGTGTATTGCAAGGATCGATGAAAACACCGGGAACGTACTAGGATGGATAGATTTCACTGGTTTAAAGAATTTAGGTGGGAATCGTGGTGTTGGTGGAGTAATGAACGGAATCGCGTACGACGAAGTCGGTGAAAGAGTATTCGTTACGGGTAAGAATTGGGCGAGCCTATTCGAAGTCGAGATCGTGGAAAAAAACGATCGAGAGTTCGTTGAATTATCAAGAAAACGATGCCATTCGCCAAAGACGTTACCGCAATACGGTTATCCTTAGTTAAAAATAGAAATAGAGAGGAAATAGAGAGTATTAGTATAGATAGTGTAGCGCGTCTAAAGAGAATAATAATCAAAAAACGAGAAGAACGAGAATAAAATCATCCAAGTCGTCAGAAAAATACGCACTCTCGAAATTAAAACTATGAATAAAATCATCAAAGCAATCGCGCTCGTTCTGTGCACAATCACGGCATGCTATGCGCAACAAAATGACACACACAAAGATCACCACGAACGTGCAGTCGATCACATAGAAGGAATTCGCGACTCAATCAGCGATCGCGTCGATTCTTTCACGCGCAGAGGTGAGAGACTCACTTATTTTTCCAAGAACAAAGTACTATGAACTAAAAAATATCTAACACTGACCACTTGATACATATCCTTGCAGGTCGAAGTCTGTCATGCTATCGCATGATTAGTCCGAAAATGCGATTCCCCGAACAATGGCTCGAGTATGCAGAAGCAAATCGAGAGTCGTGGCGTAAAGATTGGGTCGAATACTTTTGTGTGAGTACGAGACTTTTTCTTGGTTTTTTTATCGTTTTGACCCGAACTTTACTTTACTTTACTTACTTTTTTAAATAGGCAAAGCCCGAGAACAAGGAGACGTGCGATGAATATAAAGAGAAAATGGCGTCTCGTGAAGAAGACGAAATCGTCGAAACGAAAGAAGGTGATGACATGGACGAAGACATCGAAGGGCGTTCGGCGATTGGAGCTGGGGCTGGGAAAACCTCTTACCCGACGTTACTCGAAATCGCTTCGAGTAATCCAGACTTTACTTTGTTGTTCGCGGCAGTTTCTACACAACCAGATATCGTTGAGTTATTGAAAGGAGATGGACCGTTTACCATTTTTGCACCTCAAAACTCTGCTTTTGAGGAGTTCTTAAAAGCGAATAACCTTTCAGCCGAAGAAGCTTTAGCTCTTCCAAGTTTACCAGATATCTTGAAACTTCACGTTTTAGGCAGTCGCCTACTCGCCGAAGACGCTTTGTTCGCAGTTGCAGACGGTCCAATAGAAATCGAAACTTTAGGTGGAAAAGTCGTGGCCGAGAAAAAAGGCAATGATTTATACATCGGCGGCGCGAGAGTCATCGCGACCGATGTCATGGCCTCTAACGGAGTCGTCCACGTCGTCGACGCAGTCGTCCAAGGTGCATAAGCGGTAATACTTGATACTGATACTTGATACTACTATACAAATCTAAATGTAAAAGAGAGAGAAAATACGAAATAAACACAACGATACATTTTATATGTACGTTTTTTATCACACTACTGTACACCTGTACGTTCTTCTTCTTGCCTTTTTGTTGCTGTTGTAGTTGTTGTTGATTTACTTATTGTATCATTTTTATTTTGCAATTATTTACTAGAGACTAATTATATATATTCAGTTTTTGTTTAGAACCAATCAATACGATTACAACGCAGAAGCACCAGCAACGAGTTCGATAATTTCGGAAGTAATCTTTGCTTGACGCTTTTGGTTGTATTCTTTGTTCAATCTCTTCTTCAAATCCTTTGCGTTATCAGACGCGTTCGACATCGCGTTCATTCTTGCGGCCAATTCAGACGCCAAAGACTCTTGCAACGCTCTGAGGACAATACCGTTCATGTACAAGGGCATGATAGAATCCAAGATTTGGCTCGGTTCTTGTTCAAATTGCATGACGCCTTCAAACTGCGCAGTTTCAGTTTCAACCTTTTCACTCTTCACGACTAATTGACCTTCTTGTGAAGTCAAGCGGAAGATTTCATCATTTTTGGCGTCAACGCATTGACCTTCAACGTTGCAAACTTCACCCTCCTTGGACAACGGCAACAAGGTTTGCACAATTGGTTCCGATGCAATCAAAGAGATAAACTTGGAGTAGATCAATTCAACCTTATCGACTTCTTCGGCAACAAACTCGGAGTAGATTTCATCCGCAACGGCTTGCGCATCTTGCGTCGTCGGCGATTGACCCATGTTGAAGTTTTTCACGATGGTGTATTGTGGGCGACGTTTGAAGTATGTGTTGGCTTTTTTGCCGACCAAGATCAACTTTGTTTTCACGCCTTGCGCTTCGAGCTCTCGAATGCGTTTTTCGCACTTCTTGATGGCAAAGTTATTGTAGCCGCCGCACAAACCGCGATCGCCAGTGCATAACATGATCAAACACGTCTTCACTGGGCGAACGGCGCACAAAGGCGCTTCGACATCTTCGCCAGCGAGTTTACCGTTGATGGCAAACAAAACCTTGACGAGTTGCTCCGAAAACGGACGCGCGTTGATTACCGCGTCTTGAGCCTTGCGCACCTTCGCGGCCGCGACGAGTTTCATGGCATCGGTGATTTTCTTCGTGGACCCGACAGAGGCAATGCGGTCGCGCATTTCCTTTTGTGAAGCCGCTTTGATGACCTATAATAAGTAGAAGAAGAGAAAGAAGAATATATTCAAAGTTAGTGTGAGATTTATATATAGAGTAGTTTTAACCCAAAAGAGAGGGAGAACTCCCTCTTCAAGATTATTATTATTATCCGATAGATCTTGCGCGTACATATCGATACAGTATATAACCTAATTTACGCGAGATTACTCATACTCCCAAATCATCTCTATCGAATCAACGCACTACATCTCCATCAAATTCCATAATTCTCGTACGTATTCAAACCCTCTATGAATACGTATCCACGCGACACGATTACGCGCGCGCGTATTTATTTTCACGGAGCACCGGGTAAAAAAATTACAAAAACGAAAATTCGCGTACCATCGTTCCTCTATCCGACCTCGAAGGTTTCGCGCTACTAACGTTTCTCTTCAATTCATTCGTGCGTTGAGCAATAGTTGCTTTGCAAGAGATTGTGAGCGTTTGCATGGATAAACAAGACATAATTCGCTTCGCGGGTTATTTGAGTGCTTTATATGATGTTCTTACGCCTATTTTTTATCTTTTATTGCTTTTGCTGTGTTTTTTACTTTTTTTTTTGGCTGCTGATGTTGCTGTGGCTTTGAAAATTCCTCTGCCATCTGCTATGATAAATATGTAAATTTAATGAGATAGAGCTAATATTTCGTTAATGACGAGAACTGGACCACCGGAAGCTAATAAAACGCTCGCCGCGTCGTCGGCGTCTTTATATTTCTTCGCGCAACACGGCGCGCCCCTATCCTTAAGTTCTCGCCAAGTCTCCTCCCTTAAGCGAGTCTCGCGAAGGACTTTCGTAGAGCTTTCGGTCGTCCTTAAGTCGCATAACAAGCGAGTTTCTCTAGAGCGAATTAAAACGCCATCGACGCATAACCAGAATCTGAGCAAAAGGAACCAACATTTATCGGTCGCGCGTATTTTTACCGATAACGAAGACGTGCCGTGGTCGTCCAGTTCGGATTCGTATAAAGCTATTTCTTCAAAGAGTTCGATCGGGTCGCGTCGAGTTAACAACGCCATATCTAAGCGCTCGTCCGTTTGCTTCCATCGTTGATTACTATTGTTACTACTATCGTTCGCATTACTATCGCTACTACTACTGCTACTACTGCTACCACGAATTGTTCCACGATACGGTGTCGTGAACGTCCAATCCCACTCATCTTCCTCGCCAATATCAATCTTCTCGTTAGTCGTCGTACTCGTCATTTTTCGTTCTCCATTGTCATCATCATCAGCAGCAGTAGCTGTAGCAGTAGTAGTTCCATATCTCTCCAAATGCGATTTCATCCACCTCTCGCTGTTCTTCACCTTACAGACCTCGTTCTCGGCTCCTACCCACTCGAGCAAAGCATCTCTGGCTCGAAAACTGATCTCGACTCGATCATCGAACGTCAACAGCAGTTCGCTCGCGAACACGATCTCTGGCATCTTCTTCGTCCCAAGCGCTCGTTCTAGCTTTTTCAGTTCTTCAGAGCCCATCATCATCTGCGTCCTCTGCGTGCTTATTTTCCATTTCTTTCGAGAGAACTCGTAACTCGTTTCGGTTCTTACGTTCGAAGCTGCGCCGCGCGCTCCTGGTTCGTTCATTTCTCTCGAAGCGTTCCTTTGATTTCTCTTTCGTGCTTCAGAGATCGCTTCAGAGATTTTTAACGTTCGTCTTCTTAATTACTACGAGTGAGTAGTACGTAGTATGCAGTAGTCGTAGTCGTAGTCGTGCGCAGCAAAAAACAGTGAAAGTTTTCAGCGTCGTTATGACTTAGAATACAGCGGCGAGAACTTTTACTAAAAAATCAAACAGTTTAATAAACCGTTAAGAAGCAGGTGTTTTACTAGTACTAATAAATATATGCTGTTGCTTAACAGATATCAACGATAGAGTCAATTAATTAACAACGCTTGTAAAGAAGTAAAGCTAAGGATACGATACCGACGCGGTTCTATGGTCAGAGCGTGAAGATGTTTAGGGTATCCACCCAGAATTTTACGTCATTTTCCCTATTGCTTAAATTTCGTTTTTTAGAAAGAATGGATTGACGATGACGACGTAAACGGTAAAGTCGACAGAGAGAGAAAGAGAGAAAACTATTGATAAGAAAACAAATGATATCGAACGTAGGAAACGAGATAAGGCAAAAGATAGCAAAACGAGGTTTACAAAAAACGATCATCCACGCCTGCAATGCTTGCGCAAACGCTTCGACTACTACGACCGAAACTGCCGATTCGGTGATGAAGATGTTCAGGGAAATCGTAGATCCGATAAGGAAGTACGAGTTCTTAAGGAACCTACAGAGCGAGGAGGAGATGTTACTGTATAAAGTATTACTAGAGAACGCGATGGAGACTTTGCCATACGTGTATACACCGACGGTAGGGGAGGCGTGCGAGAACTATCACGCGTTGAAGTCGACGACTGCGAAGCAGTTCGGTCTGTTCATCGATAGAGACGATTTCGGGAAAGTCGGTGAGAAGTTAAGGAAGTTCATGACGGAGAAGAACAAGGAGAACGTGAAAGTCGCGGTGGTGACGGATGGGGAGAGGATTTTAGGATTAGGCGATTTAGGGGCGAATGGGATGGGTATATGTGAAGGGAAGTCGATGTTATATACCGTTTTCGGTGGCGTCGATCCGAAGACCGTGATGAGCGTATGTATCGACGTCGGTACGGAGAACGAAAAGTTACTGAAGGATGAGAGGTATAGAGGGACGAGAGCGAAGAGGTTGAAGGGGGAGAAGTACGATTTGTTAGTCGAAGAGTTCATGCGCGAGATGAGGATACAGAAGCCTTCGTGTTTAATTCAGTTTGAGGATTTCGGGAACGCGAACGCGTTCAGGGTTTTAGAGAAACATCGTAAGATTCAACCTTGTTTTAACGACGATATTCAAGGCACCGCGTGCGTGACATTAGCTGCGTTAGAAGCCGCTTTGAGAGGCATTGGAATGAAGACATTGAAAGATATTACGGTTTTATTCTACGGCGCCGGTGAGGCAGGTGTAGGCATCGGCGAGCTCGTCGTTCGTGCTTTGGAGAAACAAGGCGGATTATCGCACGAAGAAGCGAAAAGAAGATGCTTCTTCATGGATTCGAAAGGTTTAGTCGTCAAATCGCGTTTGCACGAATTGCAACATCACAAAATTCCATTTGCGCATGAACATGAACCAATACGTGATTTAAAAACCGCTATTCATACTTTAAAACCTACGGCGTTGATTGGCGTTTCGACGATTCATAACGCGTTTGATCAAGAAGTCATCGAAGCAATGTCTCTTTACAACGAGAGACCGATTATTTTCCCGTTATCGAACCCGACTTCTAAGGCAGAGTGCACTTTTGAAGATGCGATGAGATATTCTAAAGATAAGGTCATTTTCGCCAGTGGTAGCCCGTTCCAAAGCGTTAAGCGAAGTAAAGACGGTGTGGAAATTTTCCCAGCGCAGGCGAATAACGCGTACGTCTTTCCTGCTGTCGGTTTAGCTTCGGTCGTCGCGGATTGTAAAGAAATCACAGATGACCACTTCTTAGTCGCCGCAGAGACGTTAGCATCGTTAGCAACGAAAGAACAAATCGATCGCGGTTTATTGTTTCCAGACTTTACGGAAATCGAACACGTCACCACAAAAATAGCCGCGAATGTAGTAAAGAAAATGACCACCGACGGCACTGGAAGAATGACCGAAGTAGAATTAGCCGAAGCGAATAGAGACGGGTTCGATGAATTCACAAGACGACGGATGTGGAAACCGCCGTCATCATCGCTTGAAAAAATCACTCTAACTTCGCGTCTATAATAATTGTATTCTATGACTTCTAAACAACGCTCTATATATAGCGTTGTGTCATGCATCATCAATGCCCAGAGTGGAATATACGGAAAATCAATGTATAATAGAGAGAGTACTACTGCGTTGGGCCGCGGCCCTTTGTCAGTATAGTAGTATATAATAATATACGTAGAAGCAATTCACGGTGGGTAAGTCGCCGAACGTTTTACAAATTCAACTGAAAAGAGTTAGATTCTGAAGTGGTAAATTAACGCATCTCAATCTCATCGCGGTTAGATATTCGATGAGATGCGTTAATTTACCACTTCAGAATTTAAATCTTTTCAGTTGAATTTGTAAAACGTTCGGCGACTTACCCACCGTGAATTGCTTCTTACGTAGTATTGTATTGATGTATTATACAATA